>Ga0208894_1000013_pt1 | contig 169873 bp, 157 predicted proteins | sample ETNtaG_12_FD_185752 | JGI IMG/M metagenome (GOLD analysis project Ga0208894, IMG submission 185752) | Marine microbial and viral communities from oxygen minimum zone, Eastern Pacific Ocean - ETNP201306SV49 (SPAdes) (version 2) | ecosystem: Environmental > Aquatic > Marine > Oceanic ...
TTTCAGATCTCCACCCCCAGTAATCTCTTTAAACTTTGAAGGTGTTATCGAATCGAGGCTGATATTGAGGCGATGAAGACCGGCGTTTTTTAATGAAGGAGCAAACTTTTTCAAAAGAATTCCGTTGGTCGTAAGTGAGACATCTTTTATTCCGGACAGACGACCAATTCCCTTTACCAAAAGACAAATATCTTTTTTTAACAGAGGTTCTCCACCGCTTAACCGTACATGGGATACTCCAAGCTCAGAAAAGACTCTGGTAATCAGTAGCATCTCATCAGGTGTTAAATAGCTTTGGCAGGAAGTATAAGTTTTATCCTGGTTTGGCCTGCAATAAAAACAGTGAAGATTACAAGACTCTGTTAGAGAAATTCTGAGATATTTGATCGTTCTATTAAATTTATCTTTTAGCATATCTTTTTCTAATTTATTTGCTTTTCTCTTCAACTGCAGGCAGATCTACTTTAAGGGGTTTACCATACTCATATTGATTGCCCCACGCTTTATCTACTTCAAGCACATCATTTATCGTACTATTCCATTTGTCCACATATTCGGTGAAAGTTTTTAGGTTCTTCCCATTAACATCCTTTTGGATAGGATCAATGATCTTTTCTCTTATCTCCATCATCACCGTTCTAAGCCTTAAAAAGATTTCTTCTGCCCCTTGTTTTTTATTTTTTGTATCACCTGTCTCTTTAAAAATCTTTATCAAATTTTCTATAGTAATCAGGTGGTCCATGTAGGAATTAACCAGGCCATGATCCACCGATAGAGGCTGTAAAAAGAAAAAGTCTTTGCATCCCAAACCTTTTACCGCCTTTGCAATATTAAAAATTGTCTCACAAAAATTCTCATCTGTCTTATCCCAGCCGTATCTTGGCTTTTCTCCCAAAAATTCATTTGCCGTTGTAATCAAGCTGCCATCGGCGTCTGTTTCTTCCTCTGTTTCTTCCTGTTTTTCTTCATGGAAGCTTCCCGTAGTAAGCCCTTTACCAATTTTTGTTGTTTCTTTGGTCTCAGCATCTTCAGTACGGCTCGTAATTTCGATAAGGTGGAAACCAAAATCAGTTTTTATCGGACCGTGAACTTTACCCAACTCCGCGCTGAAAACCACCTCATCAAATTCCGGGACCATCTGACCGGGAAGAAACTCCCCAAGATCCCCGCCTTTCTTACCGGAAGGACAGCTTGATTGGCTCCCTGCTAATTCCGCAAAATCAGCCCCCTCTTTAATCTGTGACATTAGTTCCTTACATTTTTCCGCGGTATTTACCAATATGTGACGCGCGCTTGCTTTTGCCATAACTTTTTCTCCTTTTTTTTAATTATTTTATTATTTCTAACTACTAAGGTTTTATTAAATATTACCACAGAAACGCGCGGATAATCACGGAAAATATTCTTTAAATTCTGTGTTTTTCCGTGTATTTCCGTGGTTAAATGATCTTTTTCTTATAGTACCTTTACGACTTTGCGTTAAATTATTTTTGGCTATAACTGTGTTGCAAATTTACCTCTACCTTTTTATAAAAAAATGCCCTGAGGGATTTACCGTGAAAAGTGTAATCCTCCCAGGGCACATATAAATCACTGTAGAAACAAAACCTGTACCGCTTTATTTAAGTGATAGCCAGTGCCAGGTTGATCTACCCTTCATGCCATTTCTTTCTCCATTACCACCATCCCATACTGCAAAGGCAATCGGGACAGACCCGCCAAAAGCATTGAATTGTGTATCATTGCCATCCTTCGTGGCGGTACTCCTTACTAAGACTACTGACCATGAGTTATTACCATGGGCGCCATAACCTGATACATCCTGGCTGGCCTGTGTAGTCAATGTTCCAAAACCTTCCGCATTCAGATCCTCTACAGAGGAATGCCTGAGGGCCTCATCTGAGAGTATATTGTCTAAATGCTCACCTGAGTCAAAAACACCCTGGTTATCTCCACTACCTGTCATAAGGGTTTGCGCCGCTTCAGCTCCCATACCAAGCGCACTCCCGCTGCATGGATTCGAGTTCCCAACACAGTCACTGCACCCTACACCGGTATCAGGTTTGCCAACACCTACAGAAGACGCACCAGCCACTTCATTGATGTAGTAATCTGCCTGCATGTTCGGGTACTGGGCATCCTTAAGTGCTGTTTCATTAGCACCTTCTCTCTGCCAGTCCGCTTTCCAGTGCCAGATATTGACTCCGTTACCATCGTCACCCATAAAAGGTAAAATTCCCTGTACTTCTTCACCTGCGTCATCGTCAGTAGGCTTCAGTGGGAACATAACGGCAGCTCCATCCCTGAAATCATCATGCCTTAACGCAGCAGTGTCTTTGTTGTTATCTCTCCATTGCAATCTAATACCTACATAGCATGGATTGTGTAATACGCTTACAGCAACCTGCGATACAGCGGGAGAAAATTCCTTTGGTTCCGTTACATCCTGCGGAAGCAGGGAAACAACCGTTTGTGGTGCATTTTCCCATGACGAGTCAAAAGGATTAGTAGGAATTTCACCGGCATGTTTCACTGAGGCAATTGTAGAAACGTCCACTCCTCCAGTGCCATCAGCATTCAATGTAGCTCCGGCAGCCTCAACTTGGGCAACACCGGCAACACAAAACGACAGCATCACAACCAAACTAATTGTTAATAATTTTTTCTTCATCGATGTCCTTTCTTTAAAAGAAATTTTTAACGGTTACCATTTTTTTATTTGATAAAATCAGCAACTTGCGTGCTATCTTTTATCGCTTCATGTCCACACTCCATACCACCTCTAACCCTCGCTGATTCATCCAGAGAATCGCTCGCATCCGGGGCTTTTAGCTTTCGAGGTTTGACCTTGAGAAATGCAGTCTCCATTCCCAAAAATACTTTCAGAAGACCGCCAATCTTAGTATAATATTCATCCTTTCCCTTGGTTTCTAGAAGCTTCGCAAAGAGAGACCCCCAACTGCCAATCTCATTTTTCATGAATTTCTTTTGCGCTTTAATGCAAACGTCAGCCTTTTCCGAACCGTCGTTTTCAAAGGCATAGCCTTCCTTAAAGGTTAGAACATACATAAATTCCAGTTCCAGACTAATGTGATCCAAACCCTCCAGTTGTTTACCGCCATGCTCCAACCCAAACGCGTTATAGTAGCCTGCTAAGTCTGCCAGATGCTGGCTGGACTGAAACATGTGACCGGTCCCGTAATGCGACCCTTGTGGAGGATAATCTTTATGAACAGTATGTCCAAATACCGTAATAAATTTTTCTTCAAGATATGAAAGCTCGCGGTTTGGAAATTCATTACTAATCAGCTCTTCCAATGCCGTAATAACCTCAATGGCATTATCACCCATCTCCTTTGTTATCTCTTTTGTATTGTTGACCAAGATGTAGGAGAAGTAATCCTTGAGTTCCTTTATAAAAGAGCCTTTGCTGAGTGATTTAAAAAATTCCTCCTTTGGGTAAAGGAAGGCAAGTGAGAGGAGCCTGTAAATCTGGCTCCTCACAAATGCAATCTCCGCCTTTGCTTTATCTTCACTACTCACATCTTTTTTTGTTGTTTTCGTTGATGCCATTAAAATACTCTCCTTAAATTGATGTGATGTGTTTTTCCGGTCTGATATGGATCGGTTCCTCAATCGTGGTCCTGACTATTTCTTTTCCATCATGACCATAACCAATAACCGTATCGTTGTACATCGCCCACGGTTTACCGTGAAAAATCGTCTCATATACTTTCGGCCCCTTCTTTATCCCAAATTTAAAAATAATCTTTTGGGTCTTCCTGAAGAGGTTCATCACTGCCAGGAGTTCTCTGTCAGGCGCTAGATACTGTTCTACCGCATGATCGGCTCCCGGGCCAAACATCTGTTTAGAATAATCCCTCGGCGCGTTTCTTGCCGGGATGTAATAACCATTAGGCTCGGTTCCGAACTGCGGATAGAGCGGCAGAGCTACTTTTCTTGTCTTAATCAAGTAATAAAGTGGATGCTGCGGATCATGCTTCCACTCGCCGTTACTATCTATCTGAACCAATCCCTGCATTCTTATCTGGCCAACACATGCAGCCATACACCTTGTTTCCATTGGGCGTCCACCGGAAATGGGGTCTGCCCCTTCTATTCTTGGATAACAGGCGATACATTTTTCAGAGATTCTTGTGGTGGACCTGTACATAGGTTTCTTGTATGGACACTGTTCCACGCACTTTCTATACCCTCTGCAACGTGCCTGATCTATAAGCACGATCCCATCCTGCTGACGCTTGTAAATCGCTTTTCTCGGGCAGGCGCCAAGACACCCAGGATATGTACAGTGGTTGCATAATCTCTGTAAATAGTGGAACCATCTGCCGCTATGCTCTGGCAGTTCTTCACCTTTTGTATAATGAGTGTGCACACCGGCTGCAGAATCTCCGGTCGCTGTATCTTCGTATATGTTTGGAAAACGCCATTCCTTATCCGTGGGAACATAACCGACCGCGTTTTGTCCTCTTTCTCTCTCTCCTGCGGTTGGCGCTTCAAAGATCGTTGTCCCTTTGTATGTTCCGTAGATACCTTTACCCTCACTTGCGTTCCAGGTCTGACCCGCTGGATTAGCTTTCTCTAAAAGATGCATTGCCTTTTGGTCCCAAAACTGAGGATATCCACCATAAGGTTTTGTTTCTACATTATTCCACCACATAAACTCCTGTCCCTTTGAAAATGTCCAAGTGGCCTTACAGGCCATGGTGCATGTCTGACAGGCAATACAGCGGTTTATATTAAAAACAAAGGCAAACTGTCGGTTTGGATGGGCTTCCTCATAGGGATACCACATCTTTCTTCCTAATTGCCAATTATTAACATCAGCCATTATTTTATTCCTCCTTAATATCAATATTTATAATATGACAGGAGGGGGGTAAAAACCCCCTTCCCATCAATTATTTCATTATATTAAAGTCTACTTATGTATTTACCCTTACAAGCTTTCCTTTTAGATACATCTTGGAAAGACGGTTTTCATTAGCAGGTGTAAGGCCGGTTTTAACCGGATCCCAGAGACCTACTCCGCCTATACCAGCATCCTCAGCCTTTGTAATCTTAATAAGGGTTTCTTTTGGCACAGTATTTACTCCATGATTGTCCGGTTCCTGTCCAAAGAAGAATCTCATAGCAATCTTTTTCTTATGGAAGAGTGTATCGGTCTGATGCATAGGCATAGACCAATCTCTCGTGACGGACTGCTGTGAACCGTACCTGAAGTTTGCTTGGTAACCTGTATCCGCAGAAACTGCCCTTCCATCCGGTCTTGACTCATGTGCTCTTACGGTCTTTTCCGTTGCCTGGTAAGGGGCATGTTTCATCATGGTACAGCTGTAAGGATACGCAGGATTATATTTTGCCCTGACCATTAACCTTGCAACCTTATACCTCGGATCGCTCGGTTTCCAGTTTCTGTATGGCCTATCGGCAGGGTTGGCGTCCGCGTAAACATAGTCGCCGTCACCTATCCCCAGGTCTTTAGCAGCCTGTGGATTTATATGGAGCTGATGCTCTCCCACGCCAGGAGTCCTCTTATCCATTCTGTAAGGATCACCGTAGTTATTATTCCAGATAAGGTTCCAGTCGCAAACAGACCACTGAGAATGAACTCTGTGTCTCGTCTTCGGAGTTACACAGTAAAACTTGTAGCCCTTTTCCCAGAGGAAGTTCTTTGTTCTTCTTACCGCACTCCATGGCTTCTTAATATTCCGAACAGTTCTCTCATCCCAATGTTCAGCGTCCTCAGGAAGTCCCTGGTCATCCGGCTGTATGTAAGGGTTGGTACTTACGATGACATTCGGCAGATACGGTGTGGCTTCTGTCCCTTCTCTATAAGAGACAAAATTCTCGCCGGCTTCTATCGCGGTTGGGTCATCCGAATATGCCTGGAATCTCCCGTGATCTAAGTAGCTTGGGCGATCTTCATACACCTGTTCCCAGAATGAGTTTCTCGGGTAGGTTCGGTACATCATCAGCGCACCACCTTCCTCGCCATACGCACCTTTGATTATTTTATCTACCGTGTAGCTTCCTTTTCCTTTTACCGGAGATGTTGTAGTCGTACTACCATCCAAAATTCTATTCAAGTAAACATCATGATTCCCCTCTAAGGCGAATTTGTAATGGTTATAGAACCTCTTATCTCCTGTCAGCTTAAACAGGGCATTAGCAACCCCTGCCTGACAATTAAGATCATCCAATGTATCGTAAAGAGGCTTTATGCCGCCTTTCCAAATATTGAGGAATGGGTTGGAACAGGCGGTCGCGCATTCGTGGACCTCCTTCTCCATCCAGGAGTTGGCAGCAAAAACAATGTCTGAATATTCCGCGGATGAGGTCATCTCAATATCCGAGGTTATAATCATCTCTACTTTGAGATTCACATTGAAGATCATATCGTAAAAATGCTTGGCGTTATTTAGCAGGTTCACATTAGCATACCACATTGCCTTGGTAGGAGTTGGCATGCCTGTCCACCCGGTAAAGTTCTTCCGCCCGTATTTCGGTGTATTCACCACAAGCGGCATATCACCGTGGTTCCAGTAACCGACCTCTTCACCTTTCGCGCGTCCTTTTATCTTTAAATCCTTGGCGCGTGCATTTGGATCGAGGTTCTGGTGAAATGGATCTTCCGCAACCAGAGCGTAAAATCCAGGACCGCTCCACTTGGATGCCTGCCAGTTGCCAGCTTTATAGTTGCCTGCCCATGTGTGGGAACCGGAACCAAATATTCCAAGATTTCCCGTAAGCATTAACGGCAAATAGGTTGCCCTGTTATGCAGGGTTGCGTGGAACCAGTGGTTGATACCCTCACCATAATGGATGGATATCGGTTTAATGGTTGCAAAATCATGCGCGAGCCGTTTAAGCATATGTTTTGGGGCGCCGCATATCTCATGTGTTGAATCAAGATCAAAGTCCTGTAAATGAACCTTATACATCTGGAATACAGGCATTACAGGAACCTCTGAACCATCTACCAGTTTCACCTTGTATGTACCTTCCAAGGCAGGATCAATACCGGTAGCTTCGAGATACTTTCCAATTTGATCTCTGTTAACAGCCACTGCCTTGTTGGTCTTGGTGTCCCACATTACATGGTCGCCGCCGATTTTTTTATACTGCGCATCGGTAAGACTCTGAACCTTATAACTATATCCGTCTTTCTTAAGGGTGGGTTTATAATTCTTGAAGATATCCTTTGCCCTTAATTTTTTCAGATTGTCGGTTCTTACAAGCAGCGGAAAGTCCGTCTGTCCCTTTACAAACTTTTTATCATACTGGTTGTTATCAATAAGGGATTTAGTGACATAAAGGAATATTGTGGTGTCTGATAATCCCGGCCGTATAGGAATCCAGTAGTCTGATTTGGTAGCAGGGGGGTTATATTCCGGGCTGATAGTTACGATTGTCCCGCCCCTTTCCTGAATTTCAGCCAGCCAGTGGGCTTCAGGCATTTTGTTCTCAATTAAGTTTTTTCCCACCTGAATGGTCAGCTTGGAAAATCTCAGATCGTTAAAGTCGATATCAGAGGTCTGCAATCCATGAACCCAGGGATGTCCGGGCGCTTGATCGCCATGCCATGTATAGTTTGACCAGTTTCTTCCGCCTCTGGCATTTTTTTCTGTAGCTCCCCTGACATAGACGTCGAGAAGGGCGATCATGGTGGAGACTCTGTAGGTGCCGTATATACCTATTACCTGGAGAAGTCCCATTCCACCGCGGAACTTGAAGGTTCTCGTGCCTGCTTCGCCCATATCCTTGATCATATCCTGATCATAACCTTGGTCTTTCAAAAGCTGGGCGCCAGTCTTTCCGCTGTATCTCCTGGCTACAGCTTCAAAGCCTTTAGCAGCATACATAAAGGCATCATCCCAGGAGACTCTTACAAATGTATCTGAAGCCCGGCTTAAAAACTTATACTTTTCTCTGTTATCATTTGATAAATAAGGAAATCCATCATCGGCCCACTGTTTCCACATTTTCCTTACCATCGGGTATTTAAGTCTGTAAGGTCCGTATACCCTTCTCGCGAAGGTGTATCCCTTAAGACACATTCTCGGGTTCCAGTTTCTTGTTGCCTTGTTGCCATAAATATCGCCGTAGTTCTGGTGAGCATAGTTCTGCTCCGTTCTCATTACCACGCCGTTTCTTACAAAGGCTCTTACCCTGCACTGATGAGTATCATTAGGTGAACAGCAGTAAGTAAAGGTCCTGTCATATCTATACTGATCATGGTAAAGCTTTTCCCATTTTACATCAGGATAGGACGACAGCGGATTATCCACCTTTGTCACCATGGAACTCAACGCAAGGTTATTCCTGTTAAGAGCGGCTATTGATGCAGCAGTTGCAGCGCTTATCTGCAAAAATTTCCTTCTTTTTAAATGCATAAATAGTTTCCCTCACTTTCTCTTAAAAAAAAATTTTTATAAAAAACATTTCTCTTCGAGCCTTGCCCCGTCTTTTCTTTAAAACAAGGTTTGTTCTTTAAAGAAATGACAGTCTTAAAAATTTTAATCAGTTCACCTCCTTTTTTTTTATAGCCCGGTTCCTGAATGGCCGGGGAAAAAATGTTTTAAAAAGTAATTACTCATAAAAAACTTAACGCACGCCCTTTAAAGTTGGCGCTGTATAAAAAAACCCCTTCTTTATAACTCTGATCTCATCGGGGTAAAATCCTCTTGACGGTCAAAGGGCTTTAAATTGTAAAGGTCCATGCACCTTTCACATGCCCATTCCTCTTCCCAGTTCGGGAAATCCTTTTTTATCTTGTCCGCAGCCGTTTCAGAGATATCATGCACAGGTTTATAGGTGGGGAATTTACAGAGAGGACAGGGGCTTCCCGGCAGGGCAACCTTTTTCTTTGTATCTTTGTCCCCTTCTCTTGTGGATACTCCTGTCGCCTCCATAAGCTTATAAGGGTCTGAGGCAAGCTCAACCATCACTGGGTGGGTCAGCTTCTCCTTATTCCACAAGGCTTCAAAAATGGGCGACCTGTCCTCCTCGGGTAACTTGACATAGAGGAGATTAAACTCTTTCCAGCAACCGTCCCTGCCCACATCCGTCTCTTCTTTTCCTTCCCTTGCCAAACGTCCTTCTATATATATATCCCAGATGACCCTGTACCGGTCCCTGATGAAGGCGTCTTCACTCGGATTTTTTCCTAATCGCTGATTGCTGTAACCAAACTCATCATCCAATATATCATTGAGATGCATGAACTCATGCCGGATGACGTCTACAAAACCATTTGGATTAAAGAAACATTCAGGCCGAAGCCTAATAATAGTCGCTTTTTGATCCGTTTCTAAATGCCTGTTTGATAAATTTACACTCTCTTCTTCCCTGTTATATGCCTTCCTTATTTCCATAAGACCGATCTTTTCAGTAATTAAAGGAAACTCTTCAAGAATCTCCTCAATACCACATCCCAGATCCAGTCCGGCAAAGACCTTTCTATCTACCTCTTCAAATCCATCTTCCCTATCATCGTCATCGTCCGGGAGCTCATACAAGGCCTCTCTGAGTTTGTGATACTCTTTGGTAAGACCGAAATCTCCTTCCTTTTCCCTACGTTCCATCTCCATTCTTATTAATTCATCCAACATGTCATGGGCATAATCAATCTTCATTTAAATCCTTTCTCAACTTATGTTTTTAAAAACAAAATTGCCTTTGTTACAAATTTCGGATATTAATTTTTTTAGCGGGCAATCTATAAATATTTCTTTTCAGGTTTTACTCCATTTTTTTAAACGAGTTGGGGAGTATACGCTGCCTCATTTAAAGTTGTCAAGGAAAAAAGTTAACTAAAGGAAACTTTCCCACGTAACAAAAACATACCCACCACAAACTAAAAATTATTGAATTATAAGAGTCTATATATAGTTGCAATTCGGGTGCCATCTTTCTACAATCTTGGTTTACTTTCTATCATATTGATTTATTAGGATTAATCTGAAATTATGGGTTTTGGAGGAAATGTAGCGATGTTACACGTTGGTAACAGAAAAAACTTAATGAAAAATTACAACGATCTTTACTCCTAAGTGCAATGGCATATATTGTGATGCAACAAATTAAGCATACAATATGCTGGATAAAAAGAACCAAATGCAGTTGGAAGGTTAAATTTATCTTGAATTAACATAACTTTCAACTAATATTACTTATTATAAACAAATTATAAACAATAGTTATTTTTTTTAGTGGTGCTAATCGACCAGGATTTTTTCCGGATTGCCCCCCCCTCGACAACCCTCTAAGGATTAAAAAGAAATTAAAAGTTCGTAACAATAATTCGGCATTGAAGGCCAAAATAAAATTTACCGCGTTGATCACGAAGAATTTATTACATGTGATTTCTTCCTCTTCGTACTACTAACCTACGAAACGTTGTTTTTTTAGGCGGTGTTTAGTTCTTTCTCTTTACAGCGCCTTATGCAAGGCTTAGCAACGTTTTTATAACTTTTTGAAAAACATTAGACAGGGTTAAGGGATTAACTTGATATAAATCCAGTAAATCAAAAACGTCAATCATTAAACTTTTTTCTCAATATCATTTTGGTTTTAATTGAAAATTATTTTAACGTATAGGATCACCGATTTTTATATAACAAATTTCAATTCGTTATTAAGTAGTACACATAATTTTTTTCGCATACTTCAAATGGTTTAATTTGTTGTCTAAAAATCTATAGGTGATAAACATGATTCCCAAATATCCTGTTCATCCAGTCAAAATTAAAAAGCTTTTGATTTCGACCATCCATGGCCTCAACCCTTCGGGCGGCTTTCCTTCGGGAACCGTCCAATTCGGTTTTCCTTACCGAATTGTGGTTGAGGCTCTGTTGCGCTGTGTTCTTCGTGGTAATAAATAAATTATTAATAAAAGTCCTCCACAAAAACTCTGTAGCATAGCAGATCTACGTAACTAAGCTTGGCTTTTAGCTGAGCTTTGCCACGTTCAGTTGGGCTTTTTTAACAAAACACATTGTTGCGAGTTTGTAGTAGAGCCTGCTGCAAACTTGTCAAATTAGCGCACGTATAGAAAATAAAAAATTTGACTTCGAATTTCTATTTTGATACTTTGCGAGGCTAACCTAAAAAGCTAATTTAATCCCTTTGGTATTGTTATGAAAGTTCTGTATAAAGATTTCAATCAAGAGGCATTTTCGTTTCAAAATGACCCGGTGTTGGTGCTGGAGGAATTCTGGAGTCCTGAAGACCAGACCTTTTTCCTGGATGCCATGAAAAAAACGGCATGGAAAACCCTTAAGGACATGCCCGCGGTATCCCATGCTTTTCCGAATTCCGGAAACTGGCACAGGGGGGATGTAGGTCAACGTGAGAGGGAGGCATTTCTTAGTAAAATCACTCTTGACTGTATTGCCGACCACATTGATTCTTTTCCAAACATTAAGCGGCGTCATTTGAATTTAAATTATTATTCATACGGAGTGGGCGACTGCCTCCCCACCCACGATGACACCGATGAAGCATACGTGCCCTCTAACCTCCCACGCCCGCCCCTGCGCCGGCTGGCAATGGTCGCATACTTCCACAATGAATGGGAGCCTAGTTGGGGTGGTGAGTTGATCGTTTACGGAGAGAGGAAAGACAAAACCGGCAAAAAAACACTTAATATTGTCGGATGCGTGGCGCCTAAACCCCGGTCTTTGGCTATGTTTACTGTTCCGCGTCACCATCGTGTTTGCCGTATAGATCCCATCGCCGGTGATAACCGACGAAAAACCATCGTGACATGGTTCATGACCGAGCATTAATGAGTAAGAGGCTGCAATAGCAATTAGCAGAATTTAGATAACTTTTATGCCTTATGCAAGGCTTAGCAAAGTTGTTGTGTAAATTTTTGATAATTTTATGAAAGTTTTGTTTAAAGATTTCAATCAAGAAGCATTTTCGTTTCAAAACGACCCAGTGTTGGTGCTTGAAGAATTCTGGACTCCTGAAGACCAGGATTTTTTCCAGAACGCCATGAACCAGGCGACATGGAAAAGACTTGCGGACATGCCTGCGGTAACCCGTGCTTTTCCGAATTGCGGAAATTGGAGCAAGGGAGATATGGGGCAACTGGAGAAGAAGAGATTTCTAGACAAGATCAATCTACCTTGCATTGCCGACTACACTGTTTCCTCTCCTGACAGTAAGCAGGCTCATTTGAATTTAAATTATTTTTCTTACGAAGTGGGTGACTGCCTCTTCATACATGATGATACCAATAAGGCGGATGTGACCTCTCAACAAGCCTCATCCCTTCCTCGACTGGCAATAGCAGCCTACTTCCACGATGAATGGGATGCTGATTGGGGCGGTGAATTGATTATTTACAACGAAGAGAAGGATGAAACAGGCAAGCAAACAACCGTAGAAATTTCCGAATGCATTGCCCCTGAACCCCGGTCACTGGTTATGTTTACCGTTCCGCGTTTTCACCGTCTTTGCCGAATCGATCCTCGGGCCACCGCTGGTTACCGACAACTTTCTGTGGAAACATGGTTCATGACCGGGCATGAGTAACAGGCTGCATATTTGCGGCTATGCTTTGTCAGGATTTTTTGGCAAAACCGGAGTTTTCGACATTTTCAACGGACAAAGTCTGTAAGCCATTCGAAATTCCCAGGGTTTTGCACTTTTCCCAGAGAGTCTTCCTCGAAACCTTTAGGAGCCTTGCTGCCAGACCCTTGTTCCCTTTTGTCTCTTGCAGTATCCTTGATATATATTCTTTTTCGAAGGCCCTGGTCGCCGTGAACAATGGCTCAAAACTACGGATATTGTCAGAGGTATTTAAGTCTTCTTTGTTGCAGCTAGAAATTTCCTCTGGAAGGTCCCAGGATTCAATCTCTTTCCCCTTGCTCAAAAGCAGACCCCTATGGCAAACGTTTTCTAATTCCCTCACGTTTCCGGGGAAGTGATAATTAAAAAGCAATTCTTTAGCCTCGATTGAAAAGTCCTTTATGGGTTTTTGATGCATTCCCGCAAGGCGTTTCAGAAAGAAGTTGGACAGAAACAAAATGTCGCCCCTCCGTTCCCTTAAGGGTGGCAGGTGTATGGGAAGTACATTAAGACGGAAGTACAGGTCTTCTCTAAATCCTCCTCTTTGCATTTCTTTTTTTAAATCCCTCTGAGTCGCGCATATAACCTTGATATCTACTTTTCTGGTCTCTGTTCCGCCTAACCTCTCAAATTCCCTCTCCTGGAGCACCCTCAACAACTTTACCTGAACACTATGGGGTGTCTCTCCTATTTCATCAAGGAAGATGGTCCCCTTGTGTGCTAAATCAAACCTGCCTTTTTTCTGTTTTAAAGCGCCTGTATAGGCTCCTTTCTCATAGCCAAAAAGTTCTGCTTCGAGGAGGGATTCAGGTAATGATGCACAGCTTACCTTAATGAAGGGATAATGTTTTCTCGGACTATTATAATGTATAGCATCGGCTACCAGTTCCTTCCCCGTGCCGCTTTCTCCTAATAACAAAACAGTAGCGTCTGTCTCGGATGCTATATTTATCATTTCAAAGACCTCTTGCATCCTCTCATGTTTGCCTATAACATCTCCATTAAAGGCATACTCCTCTTTAGTGAGCAATGTGTTTTTTTCTTCTAATACCTTTGATATTGTGAGCTGCTGAACTGTAAGGAGGAGTCTCTCCAGTGAAAATGGTTTTGTTATATAGTCATTGGCGCCGGCTTTAAGAGCCTCCACAGCCGTACCTACAGAGCCATAGGCAGTGAGAAGGATTGCCATACAGTCGGGAGAATTATGCTTGCATATCTTAAGGAACTCAAGGCCGTCCATATCCGGAAGGCGAAGGTCTATTATTACCAGATCAAAAGCACTCTCCCTTATAAGATTTATTCCTTCCTCGCCTGATTTCGCTTCTGTTGGTAAATATCCTTCTTCCTTAAGTGCAATACTGATAGCACGTCTAATATGAGTATCATCATCTACGATTAATATATGGGGGCTTCTTTCCATGGCATCCTTTACGAGTAACATTTATAGAGGAGACATTCTTATCCTCTGTATGTATTCCTGATAAAATCTACAAGCTTTAAATAATCTGCTCATTCTCAATTAAAATCAACATATTGTCAAGGCCCAAAACCACGATATAGTGGAAATTATGATAGTTGACGCAAACCGGCCCATCTTTTTTACTGTTTGAAATGACGTTCCATCACTTGTCAAACAAATTTATGATTGTCAGCACCTTCAAGATGTATGTTAAAAAATTAGCTGTGTGGAAAAAGCATTAACAAGTCCCATAACCTGTTGAATTATCGATAAATTTAATAAAAATTCAACCAACTCGTTTTCTCATCACTACAGTTATACTGTGGGAATTAATATTTCATTAATAGCCCTTGCCCCATATGGGATATTGTCTTCCTTTGCTATCAGCCATCCGTACAATATTTCCACCGTTATAACGGCGGCTAACGGATTGCGACCTTATCTCTTAAAATCTTCTATTTATTTGTAAAAAATATTTGACAAAGATACCAGAACGAATTAATATCTCTATATACTAATAATGATTATTATTATCAGTATATAGAATCGGGAAGGATGTGTATTTTGCATTCATCAAGAAAAGAAAGGATAAGCCTATAAGCATTGTTAGTGCAATTATCACTCTTTACTTAATAAAAAAGGGCAATCAGTGAATTATTGGGCTAGATCAGACTAATTGCCCCAGACACAAATAAAAACAAGACAAAGACCATTTTTGCAGCGTTTTACTTGCAGTAGAAAAAAATGACTGTTGTCAATTAAAAAGAAAGGAATATTTATGAGTATAGGGATTATTGGCGGTCTTGACCGACTTAAAAAAAATTATAAAAACATACCACAAAAAATGGGAATGAAAGTAAAAGTATACAATCGTCTGGTTCCTAACCTGACACAACGGATTAAAAGTCTGGATGGAATTATTATTTTTACAGGAACCGTTGCCCACCATATGGTGGAGCAAGTTGTCAAAACAGCAAGAAATAATAGCATCCCTGTTGCAAGAAGCCATACGAGCAGTATTTCTGGGTTGAAACGTTGTTTAACAGAGATCCAGGCTTATTGATTCCACAGAGTCGTAGTCCGGGATGGGGCTTTTTTCACCCTCCTCTCAGCTCCCATCCCAGACTTCACTCTGATCAACTGAAAATTCCACAGACTCTTCTAATGACTACCCTACAGAGCATGATTTTAGTTTTCGAGCCTTTTTTGACATGACAATGCCTGAATCATGAAATTCATCTGATGTATATGACCACCTTAACACGTGGTCTGAATTTTGGGGTAAATTATAGAGTATAGTGTAAATATTAATAAGATGGATGAACAACATAAAAAATTAGTAGATATTATTAACAAACATAGCAGTGCCGTTAATTAAAAAGAGGGGAATGAGATTTTAAAAAATACTCTAAGCGGACTATTAGATTATATGGAGGTACACTTTAAGAAAGAAGAAGACCTAATAATGCAACATGATTTTCCTGAATATAAGGCTCATAAAGAAGAACATAGTTATGTTACTCAAGAAATTTATGATTTGTACATGAAGTATAAGAAGGGAGATCAAAGCATTGCCTTGAACACCGGGCAGGTTTAAAACCCAACGTCTTGCTCGCACAGAATAAACAGAACAAAATTAGTCGCTTCATTGTGTAAAAAAACAAGTCTACTTAAATTGTCAATCTATCATCTCATCACTGCCTTTTCCCATCCTGCTTATCCAATGGAATAAAGATCCCAAGAAAATCAAAACTATGGCAGTAACTGTGATCTGCCGGCCTGCGGCAAGATTTCCAGGTTCATGAAAAAACGCGAAGATAAGCATTAAAGTTGATGATATTATCAGCACTGAACCGATGACTTGAAATATTTTATCTACTCTTTTGTTGTTAGACTCAAAATATCCACCTAAAATCATATTCAACAGACTGGCCAGTAAAAGATAAATGTGACTTGCTTTATAGACATATTTAATCACTTCATTTGATTTATCAATGCCCGGGAAGTTGGTCATCATGTATAGCCCGGAAGCAAGAAAAACGATAAATGAGATGCCAGCTGTGAGATTGTGTAATAGTTTTATTTTATTTTCCATAATTCATCCTTTAAAAAGAGGTCTACCGTTGGCTTATCTTTTAAAAAAACCTGACTTATATGTTAATAAAATTTAGATTGTTGTCAATAAAATATTTATACATATTTTCCAGGGAACTCTTTTAATCTCTGATTGATATTAAGTTAATCCAAAAGCAGACTTACTCCCTATATAGCGAATACATTTCATTTCAACAACCCTCTTTTTCTTATCCTTGCTTCTCTTTCATTTTGTTTTGATACTCGTTTTGAAGCCAAGGTGTTGTTGATTGAGCAATTGCGGATAGAATATAATACAATCAAGCCTCACAGCTCACTGGGATATCGACATCCAGCACGAGAAAGGTTTGAACCTATGCCGTCAGTTTCCGCTACGCTTCAACTGACGGCATAAAATCATCACTCTAGGGGTGGTACTAATATTTAGGGTAGGTCAATAATATCAAACAAAAAAGAGGTTCTGATGCGTAATATTTTTTTTTGGTTAATGATTATTATTGTAATGGCTGTCTTTTCTTTAAACCCGTCAATTGCAAAACCAGCAGAATCTTCTTCTGATAGGGTATTAAGAATTCTGAAGGAGCTTGATGATTTATATCGAAGCAGTTCTGCGCATGGGTTTATGTCTATGCAGGTTAAAACAGCTCATTACACACGGAGCATGCGCTTGGAGTCTTGGGCCAGCGGAAAAGATAAATCTCTGATACGGATTATCGCGCCGATCAAGGAAAGGGGGACATCTACCCTGATGTACGGAAAAAACATATACACTTATTTACCGAAAACCGACAGGACTATCAGGCTCACATCAGGTATGATGGGGGGCTCCTGGATGGGCAGCCATTTTACCAATGACGATCTAATTAAGGAATCACGGATGTCTGAGGACTATGATGCGACCATTACCTTTGAGGGTATTCGCAACAGACAGTCTGTTATTGAATTTACCTTAATTCCAAAACCCTTAGCCTCTGTGGTCTGGGGTAAAATAGTTTTAACTATAGAAGCAAAAAATATAATCCCGGTATCCTATATTTTTTACGATGAAGATATGGAGATGATCCGAACGATGACATTCAGTGACGTTAAGGACCTAGGAGGTCGGGTGATCCCAGCGATTTTACGTGTTACGCCTGTTGACAAGCCTGGTGAATATACAGAAGTTGTTTATGAAAAAATGGAGTTTAAAATCCCGATTAAAGATTCGTTCTTCTCCATTGCTCGTTTAAAAAAGAAGAAATGACATGATTAACAGGATTGACAGGATTTATTATTAATGAATCTATTGCAATTCTCCATTCGTAATGTATGCCGCCATAAGCAGCGATCCCTGATAACAATCGGAGCCATGGCATTCGCCGCCTTTATTATAATGTTCTTCGACGCCTTTTTAGAAGGTTTTATCCAGACGATGGTACAAAACAGTGTGGGGATGAATCTCGGCACTATCCAGATACACGCAGAAGGTTATCGTGATGATCCGGATCTTTATAAACGGATCAAAAACCCCGACAAACTGATCGAAAAGCTTTATGCTAACGGCTTTTCTGCCACTCAAAGAATTTACGGTTTCGGTTTAGCGGCTTCCGGTTCCAAATCTTCGGGTGCATGGCTCAGGGGCATCGACCTGAAGAATGAGCCATTGGTTACACAGATCAATAAACATATCTCTTCCGGCTCATGGCTTGATGGGAAAGACCTCATGGGAGTAGTAATCGGCAAAAAACTTTCTAAAATACTTGATGTCGGGGTCGGGGATGAAGTGATTATCTTAAGCCAGGCAACGGACGGATCCATGGCCAATGATCTTTACAGGGTACGCGGAATATTGAAATCCGTTGGTAATGGAGTGGACCGCGGAGCTTTTTTTATGACGGATAGGGCTTTTCGGGAACTAATGGTTCTACCTGAAGGAGCACACGAGATAGCCATAGTGGGCAAGTACCATGAGGAAGACCTTCAAAAAATAACAGATGAGGTGGCGAATCTTGCTTCTGGTCTTGAAATCTTGAACTGGCGTCAGCTTCAGCCGTTTATCGCTAAGATGATAGATACCAGTGAAGCAGGAACATTCATCATGATGTTTATTATATATACCGCTATAGGGATGGTGATTTTAAATGCTATGCTGATGAATGTTTTTGAACGTATACATGAGCTCGGTGTAATGAAGGCAATCGGTTTTTCGCCATGGAGGGTAGCCGGTATGCTTTTCTTCGAGGCGATGATCCAGGCTGCAGCGGCATGTCTTCTAACACTAATTTTTGGACTGCCTGTTGTATATTACTTTCAAACACACGGCATAGACCTGTCCTCATTAGTAAGCAGTACAACAATGGTGGGAATAGCTATGGATCCTATCTGGCATTGCCGGATAACTTTTAAATCAATTGCTACCCCCACAATTTTTCTATTTTTATTAGCTGCCCTGGCAGTCATCTACCCGGCAGCTAAAGCAGCCCTTATCCGGCCGGTAGAGGCTATCTACTACAAATGATAATAGCAATTAGCAGTCAGCAATTAACAACAAACAACTAATCATTAACAACTAAAATGCCGAGAGCGAGAAGTTTTATTTATGGTAAATAAAATGGCATGGCGCAATTTATGGAGAAGAAAACGAAGGACTTTGATTACTTCCTTTACAGTTGCTTTCGGAACATTTTTGTCGATATCCCTCACAGCTATGGGGGATTATGCTTATACCAACATAATTAATAGAAGCACCACAATGGGGTTCGGTCATATTACCATTGAACCGATGGGTTACAATGACACTCCCGGACTTGACAAAAAGATTACCGATGTGGAAAGTATTCGCAACTTTGTCCTCCAGATTCCTGAAGTAAAATCTGCTCTTGTAAGAATTGTTGGCCAGGCAATGTTCGCCAGCGCTATAAAAAATATTGGCGGCACATTCATAGCAATAGACCCGGCTAAAGAAAATAGCGAAAGGAATATTTTTATAAGTTCCATTATTGAGGGCTTCCTCTTTGAAGAAACTGATGGTCGTGGTGTGGTTATAGGCACGAAAATGGCTAAAAAGCTAAATTTGCGGATCGGAAAGAAATTGATCTACACCGTAACTGATATTAATGGAGAAATCGTGAGCGAGATAACGCGGGTGACCGGTATATTCAAAACTGGCGTTGATGAAGTGGACGGCTCCATGGTCCTTCTTCCTATAGATAGAATTCGTGCAACACTCGGTTATAAGAAGGATGAAGCCACAATCGTCCCAATTTACACCAACGACCAGAGGAAAACAGGTAAGGTTCGAAATGTTATTAACAGAATGATAGAAAATCCGGAAGTAGAGGTTTTAACCTGGAATGAAACACAGCCGGAGACTGCAGGATTTATTACCATTGACCGGGGCATGAACTATCTCATTCAGATTCTATTGGGACTGCTGATAGCAGCTGGAATACTGAACACAATGCTCATGAACGTCCTGGAACGGACACGTGAATTCGGTATTATGATGGCCGTTGGCATGGCTCCGGCTCGCCTTGTCAGGCTTATCCTCACAGAATCCATCTGGATCGGCCTTGTAGGTCTTATATTTGGTGTAATGATTACCATTCCCTGTTATGTGTATATGAGTAACATTGGAATTGACTTTAGCGGTTTTTATGAAGAGGGCTCTGATGTCGGTGGCGTCCTTTTTGATCTGGTGATAAAGTTCAGGTTGTACTGGGAAAGCGCTGTTGCTATCCTGTGCGGAGTATTTGTGCTGACTATTGCGGCAGGTCTCTATCCGGCAGTCAGATCGGGCCGAATGCCACCTGTAGAAAGCCTGAAAAATCTTTAAAGCAAAAATGTCATGACACAAAATGTTATCGTAAGTCTTGAGAAAACCTCAAAGATATATCGGCAGGGGCGGGTTGAGGTGAAAGCGCTGAACGAAGTCTCTATCAGAATCCACAGTGGTGATTTCGCTACCTTGTGCGGTCCTTCGGGCTCCGGCAAAACCACCACGCTAAACCTTATCGGCGCTCTTGACATACCCACAAGTGGAAAAATTTTTCTTGAAGACAAAGACCTTTCCACGCTAAGCAGAACGGAATTATCTACAATTCGGAGGAACAGAATAGGTTTTGTATTCCAGGCATATAATCTTGTACCGGTGCTAACCGCCTATGAAAATGCTGAATTTGTGCTTGCTCTTCAGAACGTACAGAAAAAAGAACGGCAGGATCGCGTAATGGCTATATTAAAAGAAGTGGGGCTTGAAGGTATGGAGAACCGACGGCCCGATGAGCTTTCAGGCGGACAACAGCAACGGGTAGCAATAGCACGGGCCGTTGTTTCTGAACCGGCAATAATCCTTGCCGATGAACCGACTGCCAATGTTGATTCAGACACGGCAGATTCCCTGTTGGATCTAATGGAAAAACTCAACAGAGAAAAAGAAGTCACCTTTTTATTCTCCACTCATGACCAAAGAGTTATAAATAGAGCAAAACGAATTATCCGTATGCGGGACGGAAAACTTGCCTCTTAATTTTTCACTTCTACGAGCGTTAAAGTTTGTCATCTGCATCACGGCTGCTGTGATATACTTTTCTCTGCCTTCCTATGCATTCTATGAATACCAAGGAGAACAAAATTCTATAGATCTCCGTGGGTTGATACGACTTTTTGGCGTTTTAAACGTTAACCCTGACAATAAAAAATTCTACGCGAATGACAGCGATCTAAGCACCGGTGGAATTGGGCGGCTGTTATTGGACACACAGATCGGTGAATATGTGGCAATTGAATTTAACGGATATCAGTTTATCATTTCCAATACCGCGTCATCAGTCATTCCAGATAGCCATGGGACATTCCCCGTTGTTATGGAGCGCTCTTCGGCGCTTGAATGGAAACAGCATGATGGTCAACAAACGAAGGCTTCTCTCGCTGTGGATAGATTAAACTTAGGGTTGTCTCATGGTAATTTGGACCTTACTCTAGGTCGGCAGCCGGTTAATCTTGCCACAGTATTTTATTTCACCCCGAACGATTTTTTCGGACCCTTCACGGCACAGACCTTTTACCGTGTTTATAAATCAGGGGTAGACGCAGCAAGGTTAGAAGTGCAGTTGGGAGAATTATCTCAGCTCTCACTGATCAATGTACTCGGTTATGATCCTGATTCTTCGAGTTCAAACGGGTGGAGCGATAACCCCGCATTGGACAGGTCTTCATTTCTTGCAAGAATAGCGGCGACTGCTTTTAATTTCGAATGGGCATTACTCGGAGGGAAGGTCAGTAATAAAGATATTATTGGCGCGTCTCTGCAAGGCGATTTGTTTGAATGGCTGGGCTTGCGTGCGGAAGGGCATTATTCAATGCCGGAAAATAATTCAATAAATAATTATGCTGAGTTTACTATTGGACTGGAGCATAAATTTCCGAACGATTTCGATCTTCGCGGAGAAATTTTCCATCATGGATCAGGCGCAGACTCTACCAAAGACTATGATGATACTAAACTTTTAGCTCAATCCATCCTTCCTTATCGGGCTGCATGGTATACTGCTATCGGTGTTGGTTATCAGGCTACCCCGCTTCTCCAAATTGGTGGTGTTGCCATAACAAATTTAGTGGATGGATCAAATCTTTTATCCTTTAATTCAATATACTCTCTCTCGGACGAATCGGAACTTTCCTTTGGTTTCATAATCCCCATCGGCAAAAACACCCCTACTAATTCAAACTCCATCCAGTCCGAGTTTGGCCTCTATCCTTACTCCGCAAATATTGAATTTAGAAGGTATTTTTGATATTCTTTAGCTTGAAAAAAGCTTTATTATTCTTGTAGAAATATTAATGTTTATGCTACAACTTTTTAATTATGAAAAAACGTAAGAGGAAAAATATAGACATCGGCTCTTTTTGCGGTGATGGTGTTCAATTAAACGGCACATTACATGTGGAAGGAACTATTCATTTTGATGGGAATATAGACGGTGAGTTGGAAGTAGGGGAGACTTTAATTGTCGGTAAGAAAGGCCAGATAAAAGCTAAAGTAAAAACGTACAATCTCATTAATCAAGGTGAAATACTAGGAGACATCGTCGCGTCAAATGAAATTGATCTCCAGGAACACAGCCGGACAACAGGAAACGTAGAGACTGTCCACTTCATTGTAGACGATGGGGCTCAGTTTGAAGGGAGCTGCAAAATGATGCCCGATCTCACAAAAAAAGAGGAAGAAAAAAAGGTCTTAGCTGTAAAAAATCGTGTCTCCGAGATTAAGCCAAAATCTAAGTGGCTAAAGGTCGCATCTTTAATAACAGCCTTCGTTTTATTCTCTGTTGCATTCCTTGTAATAACTGGAAATGATAGCAAGATTATTGACCCCCTATTTAAAAATTCAGAAAAACATGTAAAGGAAGGTCTTGCATATTATGAGAAAGGGCAAGTAAATAAGGCAATACAAGAATTTTCTAAAGCGGTGGAGATTGGTGATGATAATTTTAATGGGCATTTGGGATTAGGTGATTCTTACTTAAAAAAAGGAAACTATGATAATGCTATTGCAGAATACAACAAGCTTGTGGAACTGGAACCAGCTAATAGTTTGCCTTATACCAGACTGGGGCAAGTTTATCTCTTAAAAGAATTAGATGACAAAGCCCTGGAAGCCTTTAACCTTTCCCTTGATTTGAATTCGTCCGATGTTGAAGCACACAACGGGCTCGGTGAGCTTTTTTATAAGAGTCAATTTTACGATAAAGCAATGCTGGAATTTCAAAAGTCTCTTGAAATCAATCCGAACCAGAGCGTTGTTCAAAGAAATATTGGATTAATTTTCTTCAAGCAGAAAAAAAATGAGAGAGCGCAAAAGGTGTTTGAAACCGTATTAGCACTTGATAACCGGGACTTGGTTTCCATGAAAATGCTCGCTAAATTATATTTAGATCAAAATAACTCTGACCGCGCCATCCCCTTGTTTGAAAAACTTGTTGCATTGGATGAAAAAGATCCGGAACTTTTTCAGTGGCTGGGAGAATCTTATATAGCTAAAAACCAGTTTGAAAAGGCTACCCCCATTTATGAAAAACTGATACAGCTGAGTCCCGAATCAAAAGACAATTATTTCAGCCTGGGAAAGCTTCACATAGAAAATAAAGAATTTGATCAGGCAGAAGAAGTCTTTTTAAAGATGGTCAAATTATTAAAAAATGATTCTCTGGGGTATCTTGGTTTAGGAAAGGTCTATGAAGCTAAAAATGAAATCACAATAGCGCTTGAGAACTATATGAAAGCGATTGATATTGATCCAAAAAATTTTGATGCTCTTTTATCAGCAGGAAATTTACAAAATAAAAACAGATCTCCAGATATTGCAATTACTCATTTTACGGAGGCATTGCGGATAGACGCGAAAGATTACCGCATTTATTTTGGATTATGTACGGGATATACCCAAAAAGGCTGGTTAACCAAAGCAATAGGATTATGCAAGAACGCTCTGGATTTAAAACCTGATGATGTTTTTGTCTTAAATCGGCTTGCGTGGCTTTATGCCAAAAAATCTGTAAATCTTGATAAAGGGATTGAAATTTCTCTTCATACTTTAGAATTGAAACCCAATACACCGGAATTTATTGATACCCTTTCAGAGCTCTACTACAAAAAAGGGGATACAAAAAAGGCGATAGAAACTATTAACAGGGCTATAAAATTAGATCCCAGTAATGGTTACTATAAACAGCAGCGCAGAAGATTTAGCGGCGTTTAGGGGCTCGTTAAATTTTCTGAGTTAGGGGCTATACACTTCCATCTTCACCTGTTTCCCGCCTTGATTTACAACTATAGTATCTCTTTTCCAGTTTTTATCATCCCGGTATGGAATGTCGAGATTATAATGCAATCCTCTGCTCTCTTTTCGGCCCATAGCGCTTTTAATGATGAGTTCAGCTACAGTAGCAATATTTCTTAATTCAATCAGATCGCTGGTTATAACAAAATCCCAGTAATATTTTTTAATTTCTTCCTGTAGAATTTCAATTCTTGTTTTTGCACGGTTAAAGCGCTTATTGGATCGTACTACCCCAACATAATTCCACATGATTCTACGGATTTCATCCCAGTTATGGGACACCACGACCATCTCATCACTATCCACGGCATTTCCTACATCCCATTGCGGTATGGATTGAGAAGAAGGTTTCTCTTTTTTTAAATCCTTAATAAGATTCCGGGCCACCCGATTTGAAAGAACCAGCGCTTCGAGGAGGGAATTGCTGGCCAGCCGGTTGGCTCCATGTACACCGGAACATGCTGCCTCACCTACCGCGTAAAGCCTGTGAATATTGCTTCTGCCATAACTGTCCACTTTAACACCTCCACAGGAGTAGTGAGCTGCCGGCACAACAGGAATGGGGGTAGTCGCCATATCTATGCCAAAGTTCAAACATTTTTTATACAGGTTAGAAAAGCGTTCTCTTATCCGGTAGCCAGGCAGATGTGTTGTGTCGAGGCAGACAAAATCATCACCGGTTTTTTTCATTTCAAAGTCTATGGCCCTGGCAACAATATCGCGAGGTGCAAGACATCCCATGGAATGATAATTTTCCATAAAGGTGCGTCCATCTTTTAACCTGATAATCCCTCCTTCTCCTCTAACTGCCTCGGATATTAAAAATGATTTCGCATCAGAATGATAAAGGCATGTAGGATGAAACTGAATGAATTCCATATTGGCAATTTTAGCACCGGCTCGATAAGCCATAGCAATACCGTCACCTGTAGCTATGTCCGGGTTGGAAGTATAAAGATAGACTTTCCCGATTCCGCCTGTTGCCAGTAGTGTTGATGGAGATAAAAAAGTCTTGATTATTCCGCTTTTTTTATCGAGAACATAACAACCTAAAGCCGTGTCTTCTCCATTATTTTGCTGAAACCGGGAAGAAATTTTGGAATGAGTGATAATATCAATTGAAATATGATTTTCGAAAACCTGAATATTTTTATTTTTCTTAACCGCTTCGACTAATACTTTCTCGATTTCCAGCCCTGTCAGGTCAGAGGCGTGAATAATCCGGTGCTTTGAATGCCCTCCTTCCATACCGAGATCAAAACCAGCTAATCCTTCCTTTTCTGTTGAACGAGAAAAATTAGCTCCCAGTTCCAGCAACTCTTTAATCATTTCCGGACCATTTTCAACAATTATCCTTACCATCTCCTGATCGCAAAGACCGGCACCCGCTTCTAACGTATCTTGGATATGGAGTTTATAAGAGTCATCGGCAGAGGTAACAGAAGCTATGCCTCCTTGAGCATATTTTGTAGCAGATTCTTCAATATCCCTTTTCGTGACAATTGCCACTGACCCATATTTTGCGACTTTCAAAGCATAATAAAGGCCGGCAATCCCACTGCCAACTACTAAAAAATCAGTTTTGTGTTGAATGTCCATTATTTAGTTATTCCCATTTTTTTTAATGGATTAATAGAAAGTGTTCAGCAGTCAACTATCAGGGGTCAGCATTAAATTTTTTAAAACTGAAAGCTGATCACTGAATCAATAAACCGGAATGCTTGGGTCTATATCCCTGGACCAGGATTTTATTCCTCCCTTTAAACTTCTAACCTTGCCAAAACCCATGCTTTTAAGGAATTCAGCGGCTTTGTAGCTCCTCATGCCTGCATGACAGTAAGTAATGATCTCGCCTGTTTGGTCTAACCCGGCCATCTGGTTCGCAATGGTAGCAAGGGGCATAAGCGTGGCTCCTTCAATCCTGCATATCTGGTATTCGTGAGGCTCACGAACATCTATCAATGTAAATGACAATTTTTCATCGATCAATTTTTTTAGTTCATGAGTGGTTATTTCTATTGAGATATCTGTCTCTTTCACATTTTCTTCACCTCTTCCCACACTGCAGAACTCATCATAATCAATCAACTCCTTAATCGTCGCATTTTTACTGCAAACAGGGCAGTCAGGATCTTTCTTTAATCTTAGTTCGCGAAACTTCATGGGCATGGCTTGAAACAGCAGAAGACGACCAATAAGGGAATCGCCCTTATTCAAAATCAATTTTATAATTTCAGTAGACTGGATTAAGCCTATAATTCCGGGCAAGATTCCAAGGACTCCGCCTTCAGCGCAACTCGGCACCATCCCGGGCGGTGGAGGCGCGGGGTATAAACAGCGATAGCAAGGTCCTTTCTCAGCAAAAAAAACAGACGCTTGTCCTTCAAAACGAAATATTGATCCATAAACATTAGGCTTCTTTAATAAAACAGTCGCGTCATTGACTAAGTATCGTGTGGAAAAATTATCCGTACCGTCCACAACAATATCATAGTCTTTTATAATCTCCATAGCATTTTGAGAGGTAAGACGTTCATTATAAGTTGTTATTTTTATGTCGGAATTTAGCGCCTTAACTGAGCTTTTAGCAGATTCATTTTTAGATTTTCCCACCCAATCTTCTCCGTGGATAATTTGTCTCTGCAAATTGCTTAATTCAACATGATCAAAATCAACAATTCCTAATTTTCCCACCCCGGCCGCGGCTAAGTAAAGAATGATAGGCGATCCCAAACCGCCGCTTCCAATGCAGAGAACTTTGGCTTCACGCAGCTTCTCCTGTCCGACAACCCCGACTTCCGGCAAAATAAGATGTCTGCTGTATCTGCTTATTTGTTCATTTGTTAAATTCATTTCGTACTCAAAAAAATTTTTGGTCTTAGCACATTTGCTACAGTTGATTAATATTAACATTAAGATCTTATTCGTGCAATAAAGAGGCATTATTGACAAACTTTGAGCAATCTGTTAAAAACTTGATCTTACCTTGTAGAAGTCTTGATGCTAAACTCTATTGGTGTATACTTTTAAAAAGGAGAAAAAATATGATTGAAAATGCTTATGCGATGGCGCCCCCCCAGGGAGGATCGGAAGGAGCTAATCCCACATCCGGGCTTCTTGGGATACTTCCCCCCCTGATCGCAATGTTCGCGATCTTTTATTTTCTTTTAATCAGACCTCAACAAAAAAAACAAAAGGAACATGATGCTATGCTTAATGCGTTAAAAGAAGGTGATAATATCTTAACTTCAGGCGGAATTTTTGGAACCATTAAGAAGATTAAAGATGATGTTCTCACCGTTCAAATTGCGGATAATGTGAAAGTTAAAGTTTCCCGAAAATCGGTTTCCGATTTAAAAGATAAAATTTCAACGGTTAAAAAATGATCAAAAATTTAAGATGGAAATACATGTTGATTTTTATTGTCATTGCTGGCTCTATATGGCTCTCTTATCCTTTGCGGGAAAAAATTCATTTGGGATTGGACCTTCAGGGGGGGATGCACCTTGTGCTGGAGGTTCAGGCGGAAAAAGCGGTAGAGGCTGTCCTGAGCAGAACTGCCAATGATATTATGAAGAATATGGAAAATAAGGATGTTGATTTTGAAAGAGTCACAACCACCACTGATAATATGATTCAAGTTACTTTATTTCATGTGGATTCCCTCAGTGAGATAAGGAACATTCTAAGAGATTATCCATTTATTAAGGAAAGAAGATTCGATGCGGAACGGCTTGTCCTCAGTTATCAATTAAACAGCGGAGAGAGAAAGCGTATTGAGGAAAATGCTGTGGACCAGGGGCTTGAGACCATAAGAAACCGTGTCGATGAATTCGGCGTTGCGGAACCAACCATTCAGCGGCAAGGCGCCCGGAGAATCCTTATCCAACTCCCTGGAATTACCGACACAAAAAGGGCCAAAAATTTAATCGGTAAAACAGCTCTTCTTGAATTTAAATTAGTGGATGATGAACATAGCGTCCAAGACGCTTTGGCAGGAAATTTACCTGATGGAGATGAAATACTTTATCAACGGCAGGTAATTGAAGAAACAGGAGAAGAAACCAAAAGACCTTATTTAATAAAAAAGCGCTCTGTTTTAACCGGCGATTCATTGCTCACTGCAAAGGTTAGTATTGACCAGAGTAATATGAGTGAACCTTATGTTTCTATAACTTTTAACAAACAGGGGGCAAGGCTCTTTCGAGATATTACAAGACAAAATGTCAGGAAAAGGTTAGCTATTGTCCTTGATAACAATCTATATTCGGCGCCTGTGATACAGGAAGAGATTGCGGGCGGACAAGCCCAGATTACCGGCAGATTTACCATGGAAGATGCTCGTGATCTGGCAATTGTCTTACGGGCAGGAACATTACCTGCTCCGGTAATTATTTTAGAAGAAAGAGATGTGGGACCTTCCTTAGGAAGAGATTCTATTGACAAAGGGATTAAGTCGATACTGATTGGTGGACTATTTGTTGTAGTATTTGTGGTTCTCTATTATAAATTGTCGGGAACTGTTGCTGATTTAGCCCTATTGTTAACGCTAATTATCCTTTCCGGCGCCCTCGCGTACTTCGGAGCATCTCTAACTCTGCCGGGAATTGCAGGGATTATTTTAACCGTAGGAATGGCAGTGGATGCTAATGTGCTGATTTTCGAAAGAATCCGCGAAGAATTACGAATAGGAAAAACCGTAAGGGCCGCGGTGGATGCGGGCTTTTCAAAGGCTTTTAAAACCATCCTCGATGCCAGTGTTACTACCATTATCGCGGCAATAGTACTGTTTCAGTTCGGGACAGGGCCAATCAGAGGATTTGCTATCACCCTGAGCATTGGTATAGTTGCTTCAATATTTACATCAGTTTTTATTTCAAGAGTAATTTTCGACACTGTTTTAAGCCTGAGAAAAGTTAAAAAACTGAGCATATAAGAGTATATACACTTTAGTTACCCAATTTTTTTTCAAAAACTTTATTTTTAAAAATCAGGAGAATCTTTTCAGACTGGATTTCTAAAACCTTGATATCATCCAGGCTATCACCCTCTTTTAATTTTATCTGGCTTATCCCTTTGTAACTGGCTATAGCGTAATTTAGCGAGGCACCCTCTCCAAAAAAAACTATACCACTTACTTCTAAATCAACAATATCTTGTGGCAATACTGACTGGGATACAGTTTTTGAGGGAAAGCTATGAGATGAGTTTTCATCCTCTTGGTCTCTTACTGTAAGTTTATTTAATTCTGCGGGTATGTATTCTTTTTGGATAAGTTGTTCAATATGGTCAAGGCGCTGATTTAGATCTCCATCAGAAAGATCTTGAGTAACCTGTACTGTTCCAGAATTCTCATTTACTTCTTTTTTGGTTTCGATCTTTTTTGAAAGTAAATCGGTTTTTCTGTCCGGTTCAGTAACTGGCACAGGGGACGGATTGATTTCGCTTAAAACACTGTCATTGTTTTCTGAAACAAGATTTAAACCTTTGGGCGCTTTTGCATGGTTAGAAATTACTGGATGAGTTGATAAATTCATCGGAAAATTAAAAGAAGGGAGAGAAAGTTTAAAAACAAAAAAATTCAAAAAGAAAATAATAGAAATGGCTAAAATCAAAAGAGTCAGCAAATGACTTCTTCTTTTTAATATTTTTACGGCATTAATTTCGGAATTATCTTTAAGTATTGATTTTTCGAAATCAAATCTAGTGTCAAGTTTTGATTTTTCCTTTTCAAGTTTTTTAAGACTATCCAGAATATAACTCATGGCATTCCGCTTTGTTATATGTTATTCGTTATAAGTTAATGGTTTTTCATAAACCAATAACAAATAACTATCAACTATTAACCTTTACAAGTTGTGGAGTTTTATAAATTCCCAGCTTGTTATAAAGAATAATCTTAGTTTCTTTTCCCACAACACCATCAATTCTCAGTTGATTTTCTTTTTGAAACTGCACCACTGCATTTTTTAACTTACTATCAAATACTTTAGTTGCCTTACTATCATAAAAACCTAATTCCTTCAGTTTTTTGGACAACCAAATCACATCAAACCCCTGATGACCTTTTCTTATTTCCCGCTCAAAGCTCTCAAAATTCTTCCAGAAAACATAAGCTTTTCCAGTCCACATTTCCTCAACTACTTCTCTGGTGATCTTAAACTTTTTCGCTTTTGACATAAAAGTGAGTTGATCATTTTGCACTTCCGCTAATAAAAGGAAAGAGGGATTTTGAGATTTCTGCGGTTGAAATAAAAGCACCGCCGGATAATTTAATAATTCTAATTGCTGCAAATCAGTATCAATTTTAAAATATGATAGTCCACTCTTTTTTTTCAGCATGAAAAATTTTCCCATGGCCAATTCATCTGGTGCCAGTGGAGGCAAGTTCCAAATATCCAATACAGCAGCAATAGCGCTTATCTTGTTCTCATCAGCTATATGCTTCAAAAAATTGCTAAACTCCTCCTTTGTGTTTAGCAGAGGAGGTTCTTCAGGAAGAGAAACAGTGTCTGGAACAGGCATATCTTTGGGAAAGGATTCCGTCTTTAGAGAAACAGTCTCTGGAACAGGCGTATCTTTGGGAATAGGTTCCATTTTTATAGTAATTTCGCTTTCAACAGCTTCTGTTTTGATAATTTCAGGAGGAGTATCTTTTTGAGAAAGATATAAAAAAACTACTGAAAACAAAAAAACGAAAAACAAAAGACTGGAAAGAATAGTCTTTTTTATCAGCTTACTCTTATGCATAAACTCATGTCTTTTTTTCTGGAGATCTTTGACAGCAAATTTGATAATTTTTGAATCTATTTGTTTTTTACCTAAAGTAAACGCAATCATTAACGCGCGATCCGCAAGAACATTAATCAGCCTTGGAACTCCTTTTGAATACTCATGTATTTTGTCCATTGCGTGGCGGGTAAAACTTAAATTTTCATTTCCCCCCGCTATCCTCGTCCGATGCTGAATATAACTTGAGGTTTCATCTTTACTCAGAGGGAGCAATTCCCAGTCAATGGTAATTCTCTGTTTTAACTGTCTGAGATCCGGACGGGATAATGTATTTTCAAGTTCCGGCTGTCCAACAAGAATAATCTGGATTAATTTATCTGTTTCGGTTTCTAAATTGGAGAGCAACCGGAGTTGTTCAAGTACATTAGGGCTCAGGTTCTGAGCTTCGTCAATAATAAGGATAACTTTGTTTCCCTGTCTTTTTTCTTCAAGAAGATACTCATTGAGTTCATCAATTAGGTTTTTTTTACTTTCATTATTGGATGGAATACCCAGTTCATCATTGATATTTTGAAGCAACTCTACATCAGTCAAATAGGGGTTAAAAATATAGGCTACTTTAATTTTTTTATCTAAATGATTTAAAAAATTACGACATAAAGTTGTCTTTCCGGTCCCTACTTCCCCTGTGATGGTGGCAAAACCCTTGTTTTCCTGAATACTGAAGACTAAATGCGCAAAGGCTTCCTGGTGTTCTTTGCTCATGTAAAAAAATTTGGGGTCAGGCGTCAGTTTGAAAGGTTTTTCCTTTAGCCCGAAATAGCTCTCGTAGAGAGACTGTTCTGCCATACCTGCATTGGTTTTATTTAGCGAAGAAGAAGAAGAAGAAGAAGAAGATTTTTTATTTAAGACATTTGAATCCATAATTGACCATAAGATTATCAAATTAATAGTTAATTTGCAATTAATTATAAATTAAACCGAGCTAGAAATTCCAAAGAGCGATTATTTCTAACCAAGGCAAGCAATTAACAAACAACTTCTTACTTCACTGGGTAAACTCCATCCCGTCGTAAGCAAAAGAGACGTTTTCCGGAAAGTTTTTTGGCGTCTTTTCAAAATTTATTTGATGTCCCAAGTGGATTAAAACTGCCCTTTCAGGTTTTAATTCTTCAATAACACTTAAAGCCTCCGAAATGTTGAAATGCGTGGGATGAGGCTCTTCCCTGAGAGCGTTGATAAATAACAGCTTTAAACCATAAAGCGCTTTTTTAGAGTCATCAGGGATTTTACTGCTGTCCGTTATATAAGCAACATCAAAAAAACGGTACCCGGTAATAACCAATTTACCATGGAACACTTTAAGAGGGATTATTTTAATACCTAATAGATGAAAAGGGTCTTCCACTTCAATCAGCTCAATTCGAGGTATACCGCCGCCAGCCTGAACATTTTCATCAAAAGCATAAAAATAGATTTTCTTAAGATAGCTTAATGTTTCTTTTCTTCCGTAACATGGAATCCGGCTTTTATACCTGCTTGTGAAAATCCTTAGCTCGTCAAGTCCGTGAACATGGTCCGCATGATGATGAGTAAACAAAACCGCATGGACATTTTCAATATTAAATTTTAAAGCCTGGTAACGAAAGTCGACAGAAGTATCAATAATTATGTTCTGATTGTTATGCTGAATAAGGATAGAGGTGCGGAGTCGGTTGTTCTTGGGATTGTTTGATTTGCAGATAGGACAATGACAACCAATAACCGGCACCCCGGTAGAGGTTCCGCATCCCAGAACTGTAATTTTAAAATTATTCGGCACGGGATAAAATCATTTGATAGAGTAACGGCAGCATGATCTCATGATGACCGGTTATAGAATAACCGCGGCCCCCATCCTGAGTTGGGCGGGAAATTACGTTTTCTTTAGGGCGGTAATGCTGGATCATATCCATATTAACAGTAGTAAAACCACGCGCATCGTGCCCTAGGTTTCTTGCAACAGATAATCCTTTCAAAAATACTTCAGGAAGCAATACGGAAGAACCAATATTAAAAAAGCATCCACCCCCTTCCAGATTGGCTATGATGGAAGTCAACAGTTTGAAATCGTTATATGTCCCCTGGCCAATCTTACTTCCGTCAAAGGATGGGTGCATATGTGTAATATCTGTTCCTATTGCCGAATGAACAGTGACAGGAATAGAAAATTCAAACCCTGCCGCTAAAAGGCTGTACTTCTTATGCTTATAGTCGCCCTCCGCTATTTCCTTTCCCCACATTTCTCCCAAGTTCGCTTCTTCATTGAAATGCTTTTGAAGTGCAGAGTTCATCATGGAACCGGTCTCTTCCACCATTCCGAATCGTCCTTCCTTTATTTCACCGGCGACATTTTCGGAAGTCTCTCCATTAAACGCAATCTCAAAATCATGTATTGCTCCGGCGCCGTTCATGGCCAGGGCGGTAATCAATTTCCTTTTCATCAGATCGATTATCAGGGTGGAAAGCCCGCACTTAATCAGATGCGCCCCAATTCCCCAGATAACAGGTTTAGCATTTTTTACAGACGAGACAACATCATCGGCAATCTTTTTCAGGTCATTGGCCTTTAACGTTTTTGGAAAGATTTTTTCTACTTGATCTCCCTTCTGCCAGTCTTTTAAATCAACAAAATGATTGATTGAGACCTTACTTTTCCTTTCTTTAATCGGGTATGTTTTTATTTTATTGAAATCCAGTTTTTTAAACATCGGTTTATCAAACATTTTTTTCCTTTATAAGATACCTTCAATATAGTTAATAGAGAAATTCAAGTCAATGGAGAAAAATATAAAGCGGAGAGGCTCCGCAACCGAATGGAGCTTCCGCTCCAGTGAGTAGACAAAAAACTTGTTCAAAAAACAAGCTTTTATATAGTAATAGCCTATTAACCACGAAGCTACGCTCAGAGGAGCGAAGCACACGAATAAAAATCTAGGGTGTCCGAAAACTAATTTAATAAAACGAGTGAAGTTTTAATCTGAATTGGTAGAACAGTTCATAAGGAGGAAAGTAAAATGTCTATATTTAAAGAATATAACCAACATCAGATAATGTTATTACCTCCAAGTATGGAGGAGGAGATAGAAGAAGGTCATAAAGCACGTCTAATAAACCGTGTAGTAAATGAGTTAAAGATAAGTAATATTGCAAAGAGTTATTCGGGGATAGGTTGTCGAGCCTATCATCCTCGGATGTTATTAAAGCTGTTGATCTATGGTTACAGCATAAGGATGAGGGGTTCCCGTAAGATTCAAAAAGCAACCCGGGAGGATTTTGTATTCATGTGGTTACCTGGAATGCAGGAGCCTAATTTTTAAACAATCAGTGATTTTCGCAAGAGTCGAATCCAAGATATTAAAAAGCAATTTCGTCAAGTGTTAGAGACGTGTAAAGAGTTGGGTTTAGTCCGTTGTGGTCGGATCAGTTTGGACGGGACAAAGTTGAAAGCGAACAGCTCTCGTCATAGAGTAATTTATAGGAAGTCCTTAGAGAATCGCAAGGCAAAATACGAAGAAGCGATAGAAGAAATACTAAAGGAAGCCAAGGCAGTGGATGAGGAAAAAGATCGTTGTTACGGGGAGCATGATGGTTATACGTTAGATCAAAATTACAGCAGTGGTAAGATTAAGAAATGTCTACAGAAGACCCAGCAAAAGCGAAAGAGTATAGGGCGCAAAGTGGAAAAGAAACTGGAGAAGCTGGAGGTTATCAATGAGAAGCTGCAACGAATGGGAGGAACTCATTTGGTAATACCGATAAAGATTCAACTCTAATGCAGATGAAGGAAGGGTATTTAGGTTTAGCCTATAACCTTCAGATGGCGACGGAGAATCAGGTCATAGTAGGCTATGGGGTTTATCAAAATCGAACGGATTATTACTTGTTGAAACCGATGGTTCAAGAAGTAGAGATCAATACCAAAAGAGAACCTGAAGCGATAACGACCGATAAGGGTTATGGTAGTCAAAAGAACTATAAATATATGGAAAGACGAGGTATAAAGACGGTAGATTCCTCATCAGAACTATGATTTTGACCGTATAGCCAGGAAGAAGAGAACTTATAAGAAATCAAAGAATCTTCCCTATGAAAGGTTAAAGTTAAAAATGATGAATTTCCTTGAAACGAAGGAAGGTAAGTCTTTATTAAAAAAACGTAAATATGATCCGGAACCCACCTTCGGAGATATTAAACAAAACATGGGATTTCGAAAGCTTCTCTTAAGGATAAAACCTAAGATAAATATCGAAGTCGGTTTAGTAGCTATCGCTCACAATATTAAAAAGATAAAATCCTTCTTGCAGGTCAATCAGATGGCTTTCCAGTTAGCATAATTGGAAAGATTAATAGATCCGAGCCGTTCCCAAAGGAAAATAACAAAAAAATAACCCTTTGTGCGTACCTTTTAGGGTTTTAGCCAATATAAAAAATTTTTTCGGACACCCTGATTAAGAGGGGGAGAGATCAAAAAAAATTATTTTTTGGAAGTGTCCTTAAATAAACTATTTTGAATACTATAATCCGGGGATTCTTGAGTTTTTTGAAAAATTGACTTATTATAAAATGTTGTTATAAATTCTTAAAATGTATGTGAATAATTACATTGCGCCTGTAGCTCAGCTGGATAGAGCAACGGACTTCTAATCCGTAGGTCGCAGGTTCGAATCCTGCCAGGCGTACCACTTTCAATATCTTACAACGACATTTTTGTCATCTGTCTAATATGATCTTTTCCTCGTACCAGCAATTAGAGAATTTGGTAAAACTCTATCGGTATTTCTGGTTCTGATATACCTGTCCGTCATTGCTGAACTACTATGCGCTAATAACTGTTGAGCATCATCTCCTTCTCTTTTTTTATCAGTTCCCTTCTTATCAATTTTAGTGTTTTCTTCCGTTCTATCACTCAATAGTACAAAATCGCTTTTTCTTGTACCACACAGTGGACATACCCAATCTTCAGGAAGGTCTTCAAATTTAGTTCCAGTAGGAATACCGCTATCTTTGTCATCCAACTCAGGATTATAAGCATGATCACATACTATGCATATCCATTTTCCCATCGTACTTACTAAAGATTATTCCAAAAACTTCCCTTATCGACTCCAACAGCCAAACCTGTTCGATTTTCATTAATCCCTGTTTACGTAAAAAATAATGTTAGTATGCACTATCTGTTTACCAAACAGATTTTTGAAGAAGAATTAGAATGGTTTCCAAAGGTATGATCTTTAAAAAAATTGAACAATTAACGTATTTCTATTATAATTAAGCAGAAAAAATGTAGCTTTACAAAGGAGGTTAAAGTTATGATTCTCTGTCCCGTAGCATTGGCAGTTGGTTGCAAAAAATGCCTGATGTTTAAAGCTTGTCCACTAAAAACCGTCCTGGGAGACCAGGAACAAGAGAAAGAACCGGATAAAAAGGAAAGATAGACTCCCAATCGTGAGCCTCTTATACTATCAAAATTACCGCTTCCCGGTCAGTTGATCAGGATTACGCCCAGTCGAAATCCCGCGCTACATTGTTGTAGTCATGCCAAATCTGGGCCTCTTTTTTTTGCAACATAAAGTCGTCGTCCTCTCCCGTGACGAGAGCGTGGCCTTTGTTAAGGTACGATTCCACAGAGGGATACCGAAGCATGAACATGACGATGCCGGTGTGTGCCATGTCCATAATATTTTTATCTTCTGTTACCTCTTTAAAAATGTCCCCGGCGTTTTCTGGGGTGACGGACTCGAACAGTTGAGAAGTTTTTTCTTCCAGTTCCGGGTGTTCATCACAAATTTTCGCGGTGGAGAGTTGCATGTCTAGGATTTTTTGAAAATCTGCCTCGTCGTACTCCCTCTCCATTCGCTTCACGTTCCAGACGGACCCGTCGGTTTTCCGTTCGTTCGGCTTGTCTTTACGCTCAGCCGTTTCACTGAATGCCACATTTGCTTCGTCCAACAGGATTTTGGCCTTGATTTCTGGTTTGGTTTCGGTAGTTGCCATGTTTTAAATAATCCTTTCTCTAAAAACAGTCGATTTTTTCTACAAGCGGTTTCCCCATTACTACAATAATGTCGTCACATGAGGAGTTCTCGGGGTCTGTCACCCTTTCATTGTCGGCAGTTTATCCTGCTCCTTATTCGAAAGTTCGGAGGTTTTGCTAAAGGCTTCTTTTAGTAAGTTGGTAACAATTTTATTTTATGATAAAATCGTTCAATAAGACAATGAAAAAAAAATTTAAAAAAATACAGAAAAGACCTGTCTTGCTCTGGGCCTGAAGGGACCGCTTTAAAAATCAAATTTAGTAATTATATCCCGCTCACCTTAGATTATTGTAAATTTTTTTTATTCCTTTAGTAAAGGAGGACTGTTATGAAGAAACTATCCATATTTCTTGTTATGTTTGCTTTAGCATTGATTATAGTGAGCTGTGGCGAGAAATCCAAGGACAAGAAAGGTTCTGATAAAAGCAAAGCTAAAAGTTCAGCTTCGCAAATGGGTCTTAAAGCACCCAAAGATGCTCCGAATAAAGAGGCTGCAAGCAAAAATGATGAAGGAGTTTCTCATTTAGTTCAAAGACAATGGGAAACAGCAGCAGGTTTTTTTAAGGAGGCAGTTGAAGCTAACGCTGACTTTGCAGAGGCTCATTTTAATTTAGCATTGTGCTTGCATAAGATGGGTAAACATGGCGAAGCTTCGAAACACTTCAAAATAGCCAAAGAGCTTGCTTCTGGCAGTTCTATGATTGTAGACAATAAGATATTAAAAGACCATGTAAACTAACATTATATTGAGTTAAGCAGGTGATAAAGCGTGGATTGTCCATTGGTTAATTGTTTTATGGACAGTTGATATCCAACGTCTAAATCAGCGGCGGTAGGCGGCTGTTTCTGGTAATATTAAAGACTTAATATATTTTCTACAGCATCTCGATAAGCACAAAATTCGCAATTTCCATTTACCTCAGGAACCTGTTCACTTAAAAGGCAGGAGTGAAGTTCACTTACTGTTTTGTCTATCCATGAGTCATTTCCTTTATAGGAAATTAGTGTAATATCAAATTCAAGTTTCCCATTAAAAGCATCTCTGTTTTTTTGTCCATTGCAGTAAACAAAATACCCGGCATTTGAAACAGAATAGCCACTATTTCTTAGAAGCCACTGATAAATTTCAATTTGTCTCTTGTAAGTAATTTGCCAACCCTGGTTTATATTTGTAATCTTTTCGTTTTTTGAAGTTGCTTTATAGTCCACAACAATGTACTCACCTCTAGAGTTAATCCATAAATCATCGATTGCACCAAAAACAAGAAGATTAGTTGCTTCATGCAGGTACTGAATACCGGTAAAATGCTGCAGTATTCAGCTCATCCTGGCTACCGGCAAAGAATCAATTTTCGGGTATTTCTAAGAGTTCACCATTCTCTATATGGCATAATTGGGTTTAGAGGGTATTATATAGCCCAAAAGATTCCCTCCCTCGCTGGAGAGAGGAGGATCAACTTCCAGCTCCAGAGGCAGCGTAGGTACGCTGAGGGAAGGAGAATACCTTGATTATATCTTAGCATACTCCTGACATGTTTCAATGTAAGGATTAGTAAAAAATTAGGTTTTTATAAATTTTTTTACATAAAAACAATCCTATGTTAGTAGTTATATTATAAGAATTTAAAAGGCAGATGTCTGGCTTCAAATTCCCCCGGGGTAAGCAAAAGCTGATCTTAATAAAACAAGGTTGCGACGGGCAATGTTTCTCCCAATGGAAATACCATTTCAGCGACGTCCGAAACGTTTCGCAACCCCAAGCCCGCAACTGAAAAGGTTAATAAAGGGATCAAATCTTTCCTTGACTACATTCTAATTCAGGGTTAGCGTGTAACGAGAAACTTGACAATAATGGAAGAAGGGATCAAATCTCGATTATTCAGGGCTCGGTTGTCGGGGATCAGGGGTCAAAGGAGTAGAACAATGAGTTCATAGTGCATTTAAAAAGTAAAATCTTAATCAATTATTTTAATTAGCATTAATTAGATTTATAAAATTCATCAGGAACACTTTTCTCTTCTGAAGATCGCATCTCTTTTTCCTTTTTTATTTGTTTTTCTGTATTCCAACCATGTATTTTTCGATTGGGGCGGAGCCTGCTATTATTAATAGTTATGAAAATCAGGCCACTTAATAAGATAAAAAAAATAAGGGCAAATATAAAAAGTCTCTTATATCCATCTTTCATAGTTTTATTTTGTTCGCAAAAAAGAAAGGATGATAATAACATCCAGCAGACACACAAATCAACAAACCGGAAACTATTAAAAATGTTATTAAAAACAGGGGTCAATTATCGGAGGTCATGAGTAGAACAATTAACAATTGTCAGCTAACAATGATTAGCAATCAGCTATAGGCGGTCAGTAAAGATGGAGAAGGAAAGGCAACACACCCCGCTTCTCTATAGAGGCACCCCTCTTTTAGAGGGGAATTTAATCCCCCTTATTGCCCCTAGTAGTACTTTTGCTCTGTGATCCCAAGCTTTCTACAGACCTGGGCTACTTACCTGACCCTTCGCCACTTCTACTTCGGGTTCCCGGAGCATCCCGATTATTTGCTCTTCTCGAAAACGCTTCTTTCCCATAAACTTACCCCTTTCTGGTTAATGCTTTACCACAATACTAATTTTAAGGGTGGATCAGTTTTTTTGGGGTTAGGCTGTACGGTATGGTTATTGAGGTAAGTTAATATTATCCAGTGTAATAGAAAAATCTTTTATAACATTTGAAGAAGTTTCTGGCATGACAATGTCTTTTTCATTCAATTTAAGATGGGTTCCAGCCACATTTCCTAAAATCACCACAAATTTTTCTTTTGCCTTCCATCTGGAGGTTTCTCCCTTTCGCAGAAGAGCCTCTTTTTTTTCAGCACCATCAATTTCCAAACCAATCCAGGCATCTTCCGTTGCTTCCATAGTGAGTGTAAGGATGTCTGTAACCTCACTTGTTTCAAGAGTTCTCTCACTTGTTTCAAGAGTTCCCTCAATTATTTCAGAAGTTCCCTCAATTTCAGTTAAAGGCGATGGGGAGGGAATTTTTTCTAAAATGCCTTCTCGCTGTGGTTGGATCTCCATATCCTCTGACTCAATAACGCTCTCTTCCTCTGTTGTATTGGAGCCTAATGTAATCCCAATGTTGTTTTTGCTTTCTTCAACGTCAATTTCATCTACACCTTGAGAAAATTTTTCATCTGAAACGAATGGTTGTTTTTCTTCTCTGTCTTTTGAAAAATTAATCAAAACCAGTAAAAAAGAAGATAACACAATAAAGATTGCTATAGCCCAAAAATAGGATATTTTAATGTCAAACTTTGTCGATTTTTCTGTGGAAATATCTGAAAATACTTGTGAATCCCTTTTATTTTCAATAAAACTATTGTATGCCAGAATAGCTTCGTTACCATCCATGCCGGTATTTTGGGCGTAGCATCTTATAAATCCTCTGACGAAGACATCGGCAGGAAGGTTTTCGAAGTCATCACTTTCCAGGTACTTTAAATATGTTTTGCTGATATTACTGTACTTCGAAATTTCGTCCAGAGTAATTCCCCTCAATTCTCTCTCTTTTTTTAAATATTCACCGAATGAATCCATAATAATTACTTGTCTATAATATTCAGATAGTTTTTTGCCTCCTCAGCCAGCAAACTATCAGGCGCTAATTCCATCATTTTTTGAAACTCTTTTCGGGCCTCCTCTTTCATATTTTTCTTCAGATAGATCAGGGCTAACTGGTTATGTGCCTATACTAATTCGGGCTGGGATTTAACCGCATTTTTAAACTCAACAAATGCGTGATCAAAAGTCTCAAGTCCCAAAAGGGATAACCCTAAATTATAATGTGCAACGGCATAATTATTTTTAAGTTCTACCGCTCCTTTTAATTCTTCAATTGATTTTTTAAATTAGTTTTTTTCATAATAAGCTATCCAATGGCATTATAAACATAATGAGGGGCCGCTATGTTGGGGTAGTTGAGAATCATCCTGAAGCTCTGAATAGCATTATTCCACTCTTTTAAAGCCATATAAGTATAAGCCAGGTTAGAAAATGTCACCACATAATTTTTATCCAGTTGGAGCGCTTTTTCAAATGATTCAATTGTTTCCTTATATTTATTTTGTCTAAAATATGCCTCCCCAATAGCAACAAGTATTTTAGGATCTTTGTCATTGAGTTTCTTTGCGGAATTTAATTTATTCATGGCAAGCGAAGGATCTGAATCCATTAATAACATGGCCCGATTATAAATTGCATCTGCAGGTACATTATTTTTGTCATATAGTGATCATTATAATTGAAATATTAAGACAATTTTATATCAAGTGCTATTTCAAAAACAATAGAAAAAATCTCATGTAGCAAAAAAATATATATTTAATATCGATAATCAATTGGTTTGCACCGGTTTTGTGTGGTAATTTATCTCAGCATTTACGAAAGTTTTTCTTAAACAGGTAATGAATCAAACTCAAAAAAAAGTATTGAGAATAATTGAAGATCTGAAAGAACACCTAAGCTATCTAAAACTGTTCGGATTTCAAGAAATACCAGTTGAAATTCCATCGCTTGAAAATTTTAAAAATGATGTTTCGAAAAAGCCGTTAACGAATATGTCTTTGACTCTTTCCGAAATAAAAGAAGAGCTGGGTGATTGCCGTAGATGTAAATTATTTTCTACCAGAACCCATATTGTTTTTGGAGTTGGAAATAAAAACGCAGACATTGTTTTCGTTGGAGAGGGTCCCGGACAAGAAGAGGACAAGCAGGGAGTTCCTTTCGTAGGAATGGCTGGTCAAAAGTTAACGGACATTATTGAGAAAGGAATGGGGCTGAAACGCAGTGATGTTTATATTTGTAATATAGTAAAATGCAGACCTCCCAACAATAGAGACCCGGAAAAAGACGAAATAGATGCTTGCAGTTCGTTTTTAGAAAAACAAATCAAGGCCATCAACCCAAAAGTAATTGTGGCATTAGGAAAACCGGCTTCTTCGACTCTGCTTGGGAGAAATGTCGCTATCACAAGAGAGCGCGGTACATGGCATTCGTTTCAGGGATATCAAGTGATGCTTACCTTTCACCCCGCGTACCTTTTACGCTTTTACACCGAAGAAAACCGCAGGCTTGTTTGGGAAGATATGAAGAAAGCGTTATCAGCAATATGAGTAATTTTAAATTAATCCAAGAAAAAATAAAAGGGATATCCAGATCAAGGGGCATTAAGAAAATTCTTTTTATCTGCCTGGGAAATTTGTGCCGCAGTCCGATGGCAGAATGCCTGTTGCGCACTCGATTGGAAAGTAAGGGGAAGAGAGATATTCAAATTTCTTCAGCTGGTTTTTTAGATCAGACGGGATTTTGCTCCCCCGAGGAAATCCGTGTGGTGATGGATGAAGCGGGGATTGATGTTTCGCTACATCGTTCAAGTCCTGCAACAGAAGAAAAAATCAGAGAGGCTGATTTAATTATAGTGATGGAAAAAAAACAGAGGGAATATCTTTGTCACCAATTTCCTGACGAGACATACCGAATTTTTATATTAAGTCAGTTTGATTACCAAAATCCGGAAGAAAGGGATGTGACTGATCCTATGGGAAAGGCATTACCTCTTTATAAAGATTGTTTCAATAAAATAAAAACTCTGGTAGAGGGGTTGACAGAGCATATTCTTAGTATTAATTGATAGAGTCTTCTGGCGGGTTATTTAATCATCTTTTTTGCCGACTGGATTAGTTTCCGGTTTGGTTGCCGGTTCTGGTTTGGTGTTGGATTCGGATTTTGCTTCGATAGAATTTTCTTGTTCTGCTATAACAGCTGCCTTGGCCTTTGCTTCTTTTTTGGCTAGTTCATCAGCTTTGATTTTACCAAAGACAATGACATCAACTTCATGGCTGCCAAGGGATTCTCTTTCCAACAAAGCTTCAGCTAATTTATCAAGGGTTTTTTTATTTTCCCGGACGAGTTTTTTTGCCCGTTCATAGCTTTTGGCTACCAACTCTTTGACTTCTTTGTCTATTGCAATTGCCGTGGCTTCACTATAGTCCTTGTGCTGGGATATTTCACGTCCGAGAAATATCTGTTCCTCTTTTTTTCCATAGGCTAACGGTCCCATAGTTTCGCTCATACCCCATTCACAGATCATTTTCCTGGCAAGGTCCGTACCCTGTTCAATATCATTTCCCGCGCCGGTAGTGATTTGATTTAAAGCTATTTCCTCCGCTGCCCTACCTCCAAACAAAACAGCAAGCCGATCCATAAGATACTTTACAGGGTAAGTGTGTCTTTCGTCTACAGGGAGCTGCATAGTTAAGCCTAATGCTCTCCCCCTTGGAATAATTGTTACTTTATGTACGGGATCTGTGCCAGGGATTAGTTTTGCTACCAAGACATGGCCTGCCTCATGAAACGCTGTATTTTTTTTTTCCTCGTCACTAATGATCATGCTCCTTCTTTCCACACCCATCATTACTTTATCTTTAGCATTTTCAAAATCCTCCATTGCGACAAGATCCTTTTCCTGCCTCGCTGCCATAAGGGCCGCTTCATTAACCATGTTTTCCAAATCCGCTCCTGAAAAACCAGGGGTTCCCCTCGAGAGAACAGCTAATTTAACATCCTCCTCAATAGGTATATTCATTGTATGAACTTTTAAAATACCCTCCCTTCCTCTTATATCCGGGCGGGGAACTACAACCTGTCGATCAAACCTCCCAGGTCTCATGAGAGCGGGATCGAGCACATCCGGTCTGTTGGTAGCGGCGATAAGGATAACTCCTTCATTGGATGCAAATCCGTCCATTTCTACTAAAAGCTGATTAAGGGTTTGTTCCCTTTCGTCATGTCCCCCTCCCAATCCAGCGCCGCGATGTCGTCCGACAGCATCGATTTCATCAATAAAAATAATACAGGGAGCGTTTTTCTTGCCCTGCTCAAAGAGGTCCCGCACTCTTGACGCGCCAACCCCGACGAACATTTCAACAAATTCCGATCCGCTTATATTGAAAAACGGAACATTTGCCTCCCCAGCAATGGCCCGTGCCAGCAGAGTTTTTCCTGTTCCCGGAGGTCCCATTACAAGTACACCTTTAGGAATCTTTCCACCCAACTTTTGAAATTTCTGTGGCTCTTTCAAAAATTCTATAATTTCCTGCAATTCTTCTTTTGCTTCATCGACTCCTGCTACGTCTTTAAAGGTTGCCTTCTTTTTTTGTTGAGACAATAATTTTGCCCTGCTTTTTCCAAAAGAAAGGGCCTTGCCGCCGCCGCTCTGCATCTGACGCATAAAAAATATCCAGACACCCAGCAAGAGAAGCATAGGAAACCACGATATCAGGAGATTCGCATACCAGGTCGTTTCCTCGGGAGGCATTATCTTAATACGTACATTTTTTTCTCTTAAAAATTTGATTAACTCAGGATCACTAACAATATTTGTTCTGAACATTTCGCCATCCTGGAGCTTCCCTTTTATGTAGTCTCCCTGAACAACCACTTCTTCAACATTGCCGCTGGATACCTGGTTCATAAAATCGCTGAAAATAACTTCCTTGATTGGTGTGAGCGGCTGATTAAAAAGATTGAAGAGGGCAATCATGATAAGTCCAATTACCAGCCATAATGCTATATTTTTATAAAATTGATTCATAGGAAACCCCTAGTTAGGATAATTCAAAAGAAATGAAAAAAATTTTCTTTAATTATAATTACATCATAATCTGTCAGATTTCAACATAAAAGAAATGAAAGTTCAGTAGACTTCCAGCTTAAGAACATCATTAGTATTTTCTCTAATCCTGGCAAACTCAGAAATCTGGTATCCAGCAATCCAAAAAATTAATTCTTTGTTCATTATCAGTGGAATAAAATCTCTTTTTTCCCAAGGCACTTTTTTATCAATAAAGTAATCTTTTATTTTTTTATGCCCTTTAATTCCTAATGGACAAAACTTATCTCCTCTTTGGCGGGAGCGGACAAAAAGTTCTTTTCCCGTTACGCTGTAATCAATAAAGGCAGTAAAAGAGGCTGTTTTTTTTAAATCTTTTGGAACATCCTTTTTGGTTATTATAGTTGAAATCACTTCCTTTCCAATCTCCTCAATTTTTGTTTTCCCTGGAATTAACAACTTTTTCTGCTTTATCAGGGTTCCACTGAGGTTTTTCTTTTGGAGCTCAAAAATAATCTGATTGTACTGGTATTTAAATATCAAATTATTGAAAACAGATAAAAATTTTCCTGATACGTTAGACCTTATAACATGCAAGATGGTTTCAATTATATTTTGCGAAACCTGCCTTCCAGAACCGGAAAATTGATAAATAGCGTCTAAAATAATTCTTCTTTTTAAAGCTTCATGTAATGTTTGAAAATGGGTCGCGTCTAAAATTAGTATCTTGTCATGGTTTTTTAACAGCAACGTATTAAGCTCGTTTTGCGCTACTTCTGAAATAAAATTATCATCCGCTCGGAATATTTGTGAAGATCTGCATAATGCATCAATAATAGAAGGATTAAATTCTTTCTTTAAAAATGGGATTAGTTTATTTCTTACTCGGTTTCTGTGGTAATGATTTTTCAGGTTAGTTGAATCCATTAAATATTTGATTTTATTTTGCTTTAAAAATTGTTCAATCTCTTCACGGGTAACTTCCAGCATAGGCCTTATATATTTATTGTCTCTTATTGGCGGAATACCTGAAACCCCCTTTAACCCAGAGCCCTTGAGAATTCTCATTAACACCGTTTCAGCCTGGTCGTCAGCCGTATGGCCTGTAGCGATCTTTGAGATGGAATAACGGTCAGCGAGTTGATTCATGTGAAAATACCGCATCTCCCTCGCGGCAACTTGAACGGAACATTTATGCTTTTTTTGATACCCGGCAACATCCGTTTTTGCAAAGTAAAAGGGAAGATCAAGACTTTCTGTTAGGTTTTTTACAAACAACTCGTCTCTGTCGGATTCTTTACTTCTCAGCATGTGGTTAATATGAAACACGGACAGCTCGAATCCGATATCTTTTTTTAAATCATTCAGGCAGAAAAGCATAGCTACAGAATCGGGTCCACCGGATACTGCAGCTGCTAATTTTTCACCAGGTTTAACCAAGTTTTGCTTAATCAAAAACTCTTTAACTTTAAAAATCATATTGATCGTAGAATAAATTAACTGCAAAAAAAATAGTTCGCAGATTACATAGCCCAGCAGAGCCGCAACCACAATAGGCACTAAATAAAATGTTAATTTTCTAAATCCTTTCTCAAAAATCCGAAATTCGAATATCGAAATTTTGGTAAAAATCGACCAAAGTTCGCCCACGCAAGAAATCAAGTAAAGGCTTGAATTCGAAACAAATTCGAATAACAAAATTTCTAATGCTCAAGACTCAAAAGCTTTCCATCCAAACAAGGCATGGTCAGGTTGTTTTGAATTTTAGAAATTTGAATTTCGATATTACTTCGAATTTCTGGTTTCGATATTCCATTTTATATTCTAATAGTTTGCCAAAAACGTTGCTAAAAAAAGAACGTTTCCCAGGTTAGTAATACGAAGAACACGAAAAGTAAGAAATTTTATATAATAATTCTTCGCACCTCTGTGTCTTAGTGGCTAAAAAAGTAATCCACAAAACTTTGCTTTAAAATTCTGCGTTATTTGGAACCCTGGGAAACGGGATCACATCCCTAATGTTGCTCATACCAGTAACGAATTGGAGCACTCTCTCAAAACCAACGCCAAACCCGGCGTGGGGAACCGTCCCGAATCTGCGGATGTCTAAATACCACCAATAATCGTCTTCATTAAATCCCATTTCTTTTATTCTATCTTGTAAAAAATCCAGCCTTTCTTCACGCTGACTGCCTCCTATGATCTCACCTATTCCCGGGAGCAATATGTCCATAGCCCGCATAGTCTTTTCGTCATCATTCAGTCTCATATAAAATGCCTTTATCTCTTTTGGGAAATCGGTAACAACCACAGGTCCGTGAAATTTTTCCTCGGCTAAATATTTTTCATGTTCCGTTTGCAAATCCTTGCCCCAGTCGGCCGGATATTCAAAAGATTTGCCTGAATTTTTCAACAACTCTACAGCCTCAGTATAAGTAATTTTATTAAACTGGGAATCCACAACCTTTTTTAACTGTTTTAAAACATCAACCTCATTTCTTTTCCCAAGAAAAAGCAGATCTTCTTCACAATTTTCCAACACATAATTCAAAATATATTTTAAAAAATCCTCTGCCAGGATTATATTTTCCTCAAAATCGCAGAAAGCCATTTCCGGTTCAACCATCCAGAATTCCGCAAGATGTCTCGGTGTTTGTGAATTCTCCGCTCTGAAGGTCGGACCAAAAGTATAAATATCCATCAATGCAGTGGCAAAAAGTTCACCTTCCAGTTGACCGCTTACAGTTAACTTCGCCGATTTTCCAAAAAAATCCTGTGAAAAATCAACAATGCCGTCTTTAACAGGTGGATTGTCATAATCAAGCGTTGAGACCTGAAACATTTCTGCACCTCCTTCACAGTCGCTGGAAGTAATAATTGGTGTGTGGACATAAACAAAACCTCTGTCCTGGAAAAACTTATGGACCGCACAAGCCAGGATATTTCTCACCCGGAAAACGGCTCCAAATGTCTTAGTGCGGGGTCTCAGGTGGGCAATCTGTCTTAAAAATTCACGGCTGGTGGCTTTTTTCTGCAATGGATATTTTTCAGGGTCTGCCCATCCGTAAACAGATATCTTGTCAGCCTGGACTTCGACATTCTGTCCTTTGGCGGGAGATTTCACCAGTTTTCCCTCCACCCGGATACTGCATCCCGCTGTAAGTTTTTCTATGTCGGAGTAATTAGGTAAATTGCAGTCCGCAATTACCTGTATATTGTGCAGAGTGGAGCCATCATTAACTTCAACAAAAGAAAATTTTTTAGAGCCTCTCCGGGTCTTGACCCATCCTCTAAGGATAACGGGAATATCATATTCCGTTGAATCCAAGAGGTCTTTAATCCTTATTTTCCATTTGGCAAGTGTTTCCATAGAAATCTCCTCCTTTAATCAGCAGATTGTTCAACAACAGATTATCCAAAATTGAGATTGGGACGACCATACTGAATTATAAGAATATTAGCTTCTTCTTTTCAAACTTTTTGTATCTAAGATTAAAAATATTGTCGAAATATTCCCTGATGAGGTAGATATGGGGTACATTTTTCAAAGTATGATAAAGCAGCAAGATATTGGATGAGGATGCTTAATTGGAATGTCATGATTAGTAAACCAAAATGAAGGATTCGGACAAACTATCAAAAAATATCTTCTAAGTTTCTGGCTTGTCGTTATATTTTTGGAGTCTAGCTAACGCTTCGTGAAGAAGCAACTTATCTTAGGCGAGGTAAAAGCAGACAAAAAGCCCACATCCTTTGCCTGAAATTTGCTCTTTGCATATTTTCGTATCAGCTTTTTACTTTATTGTGCGTAATGCAGGGTAATAAATCAGGCCTATCCTATACATCCTCTTGAAAAATGATAATTAATGATTTTTTCATAGTGTTAATATGGAAATATTTTAGAAGGTTGAAAATACTTTTCAATGGCTTTACAACAGGTCGCAGAATTCTTAATATTATTAACCCTTAAAAAAATAAGGATTAATGTCTATTATAAAATTTATAAGTTGGGGAGGTTTTTATGAGATTTGACGGCCAGGTGTCAGCAGCGCTTTTGAAAGAACTCTGGATTATTAACGAAACGTTTTTAGCGCATCCTAAGGATTTGCAGGACGGCAAGGTTCCTATTACGGAAAACGATGTTCTTGTGAATGTTCCGTATGTTGAAGAATGCTCACTTCGGTTTGGCCACCACTCCAGGGAGGATGAACGGCTTAATCTTGTAGGAAAGTATAAAGGTTGCAGCAGGCCTGCTCCAAGTGCCGAAATGGTAGTTTATGAGTATTATGGCAGCGATGAAAAACTTGGTAAATTTAAGGAAATGATGGATGCGGTTGATAAAGCGAATTCGGCTCAATTCAGCAAAGACGACATCCTCAATCCCCAGGGATGGGAGCTCCTCTCTTTCATTTGCGATCCCCGCACAGTCCTGGGATACCATCGCAGTTATAAAATCAGCAATAAACAGCTTATGAGAGGAGCTTGTGGATCATTAAAGAACCAAGAGTATAGATGAAATTATGGCAGAGCCTGACGTTAAAGAAAGGGTGGACAGGTACAAAGAAAAAAATGAGTTCCACCGGAAGATGCTGGAATAACACTCCAAGCTTTACGGACCTATTGTGATAACCGATTTTCGGGGTGTTCCCGAGATTCCGTTTGGTAATCGTCACCTTGTTTACGCGTTATACCCTGATACTAATATTTCCATCCGGTTCATCGACGGTTTCAAGAAACAGTTCGTGGCCATTTCTATAGGTTACAGCATTTTCAACCGCAAAGCGAAAGTGGATGTAGACTCACTTATGCTGAAGTACGGTGGTGGCGGACACAAGGCGGTGGAAACCTGCCAGGTCTCTTATGATGACGCCGATAAAATTGTTGGTTAAATGTTAGAGGTGATTAAAGCCGAATCTTGATCTGCAATTCAGCGGATGTCCTTAGTAGGCTGAGCGGTTTTTCTCATTCTAAAAGAAATTCCTTCTATTATCGAGCCTCGACAGGTGTCTCTTTATGTTCGGTTGGGAAATTTTCACCTGTTCCAGGCGCTTCTGATTGTGGACCTGCTTCAGTAACAATAGAGGAAGTCGTTTTTTTTGAAGATATAGTTGCCAGACTTAATGAAGTTACCATAAACAGGATAGCAACCCCTGTGGTTAATTTTCCAAGAAAACCACCGGCACCACCGCTTCCAAAAACCGTTTGACTGGACCCGCCAAAAGCAGCTCCCATAGTCGCTCCTTTTCCTGTTTGTAGCAGCACTATCAGTATTAAAGACAACCCTGAAGTGATATGTAAAATAGTTAAAAATGTAGTCATTAAAATAACCCCCAAAAACAATTAACAGTTATCAATTTTATATTAATAGTCCATTTTTAAATTTATGAATAGGAATTTCCTCTTTATTATTTTTTTTGACGGGATGAACAGGATAGACTGGATTTATTTCGGAGTGCAATGACTATGTCATTGCGTTTATCTTGTTAATCCCGTTAATCTTGTCTAAAAAAGTCCCGCCGAAGGTGGTTAATGAATAACATTATTGAAGCTCCCCTTAGTAAGATACGGGGAATGCGCTCGCTAAACACTTTCATTGCTAACCGCTAATTGTTGATTGTATTTTCTCCTGCCTGAATAATTTTGTTAAATGATTCTGCTTTTAAACTGGCTCCACCGACAAGGGCACCGTCTATGTCTTCTTTTGAAAGAAGCCCTTCCACGTTACCCGGATTAACACTGCCGCCATAGAGGATTTTCATCTTTTCAGAGGAGAATTTGTTGAAAATCTCCTCTATTTTTTTCCTGATGAATTGATGTATCTCCTCAGCCTGTTCAGGAGTGGCAGTCTTTCCGGTTCCGATTGCCCAGACAGGTTCGTAGGCAATGATACACTTATCCAACTCTTCGGATGATATATTAGCAAATCCTTCTTTAATTTGCGACTCAATAATTGAAAATGTATTGCCATTTTCTCTTTGCTCTAAAGTTTCCCCTATACAGACGATGCATTGCAAATTTGCTTTTAAAGAAGCTTTAATTTTTTTATTAACCGTTTTGTTTGTTTCATGAAAAAACTGTCGTCTTTCAGAATGGCCTATAATAACATAATAACAACCAGTATTTGCCAACATTTCCGGAGAAACTTCTCCGGTGTAAGCTCCTTTTTCTTCCCAAAAAACATCCTGGGCTGCCAAAAAAAAATTATTTATTTGTCCTGAATCATCCTTTGACAGATAGGCGTTTACAGCATGAAGGGCAGTGAATGGGGGAGCAAGCACTATTTCGATTTTTTCATTATTAGCTGGTTGGATTTCTTTTATCAATTGAACAGACTCTCCTATGAGTCCGTTCATTTTCCAGTTTCCGGCAATCAATAAACCTCTCATTTAGGATATCCTTATATCTTTTCCACAAGTTTGCACTATATATTTTAAATATTATTATCTTATAAATTCAAAATGAAATATTTGATATTTGTTGCTTGGAATTTGTGATTTTGCATTTTTTTGTTGTCATTTAGCAGCATTATGATGAAAGCCCTCTTATAAACCTCCCTTCTCAGCAATAAACATGGCAAGGTCTCTCACGCGGCAGGAATACGCCCATTCGTTATCATACCATGACAGTACTTTTACCATGTTTTTTTCGATAACACTGGTGGAAAGACCATCCACAATGGAAGAATGCGAGTTATCATTCAAATCAATAGAAACCAGTGGTTCTTCAGAATACTGCAATATATTTTTTAGTTCCCCTTCTGCGGCAGATTTTAAAGTTTTATTAACCTCTTCAGTGGTGGTGTCTTTTTCGACTTCCACAACTAGGTCTACTAAGGATACATTTGGCGTTGGCACCCGTATAGCCATTCCGTCCATTTTCCCTTTGAGTTCCGGTAAAACAAGGGAGACTGCTTTTGCGGCTCCTGTTGTGGTTGGGATCATTGATACTGCCGCTGATCTCGCCCTTCTTAAATCTTTATGTGGAAGGTCCAGAATCCTTTGGTCATTGGTATAAGAATGGATAGTTGTCATCAGGCCTTTTTTAATTCCAAAATTTTCAAGTAAAACCTTGGCAATCGGTGCCAGGCAATTTGTAGTGCAAGAGGCGTTGGAAATAATATGGTGTTTTGTAGGGTCGTATTTTTCCTCATTAACTCCTAAAACAATTGTGATATCAGGTTCTTTTGCCGGAGCGGAAATGATTACTCTTTTCGCTCCTGCACTGAGGTGTTTTGACACATTAGCCTTGTCGACAAAGAGCCCTGTGGATTCAACCACTAATTCCACTCCCAGTTCCTTCCAGGGAAGATTGGCAGGATCTCTTTCCGAAAGAATCTTGATATCCTTTTCATTAACTATTAACGAATTTTTTTTTGCGCTGACAGATGCATTCAGCCGACCATGTACAGAATCATATTTTAGTAAATGGGATAAAGTTTTAGCGTCTGCAAGATCATTTATAGCGACAATTTCCAACTTCTTTTCATCGAGAGCTGATCGTAGTATGTTTCTTCCAATACGTCCGAACCCATTAATAGCGACCTTCAACTCCATAATATTCTCCTAAAAGGAAAGATTATCTGTTAGCAATAAATGTTAAATCAAAATGATGTTCTCAGATATTGCACTATCATGCGGACTCCAACGCCAACGGCTCCTTTTGGGACATATGGTTTTGGTTTTTCTGTCCAGGCGGTTCCTGCAATGTCAAGATGAGCCCAGGGATATTCCGAGGCGAATTTTTTTAAGAGCCCTGCCGCAGTGATTGTTCCTGCCCCGCGGCCACCAATATTTTTTAGATCCGCAATATCGCTTTTTATCAACTCGTCATATTCTTCCCAGAGAGGAAGTTGCCAGACTTTTTCACCAGCTACTTCTCCGGCTTTTTTAATGTCATCGATTAATTTTTCATCGTTTCCCAAAATTCCGGTAGCATGGTTTCCAAGGGCGATAACACATGCGCCTGTCAAGGTAGCCATATCAAGCACGGATTTTGGTTTATACTTTTCCGCGTAAGTTAGGGCGTCTGCCAAAATAAGCCGTCCCTCAGCGTCGGTATTCAACACTTCAATAGTTTTCCCGGACATTGTTTTTAAAACATCTCCCGGTTTATTAGCGCTTCCTCCCGGCATATTTTCAGACGCGGGCACTAAGGTTACAACATTAACAGGCAGTTTCAGAGAAGCCGCTGCCATAATGGCGCCTATCATTCCAGCGCCGCCGGACATGTCTGTTTTCATTTCCTCCATACCCTGTCCCGGTTTGAGAGAAATGCCGCCAGAATCAAAGGTCAACCCTTTTCCAACCAGGACAATCGGCGCTTTATTTTTTTTTGTTCCCCAATATTCCAGAATAATGAACTTTGGCGGCTGATGGCTTCCTTTGGAGACGCCTAAGAGTCCGCCCATCCCTAATTTTTCCATATCCGGTTTATTCAGGATTTTGCATTTAATATTACATTGTTTTGCAATCTTTTTGGCCTGTTCTGCCAGATAAGTCGGTGTAGCGGTATTCCCCGGGTGGTTAATTAAATCCCTCGTAAAATAAACAGCTTTTGAGATTTTCAGTGCTATGCTCACGCCGGATTTCAGGGTCTTTACGTTTTTTTCATTTTCGGTTAAAAGTGTTAGTTCAGAGAGTTTTTTCTCATTATTGTTTTTTTCCGACTTATACTTATTAAACTTATAAAGCGAGAGGATTGTTCCTTCTGCAATTGTCTGACCGATATCCATAGCAGGCATACCCTTGATCTTCATATCAGGAAGATTTGTCATGAGTTTTTTTATGCCTTTTCCTTCAGCAATTTTGGCGATTGTTGCCGAGGTTTGTCTTAGTTTATCAAGAGTCATTTCCTTTTTTTTTCCAAGCCCAATCAATATGACTTTATCCACATTCAGTTTGCCAAGGGAATAGATAAAAGTTGTTTGATTCAGCTTACCCTCAAAGATTTTTTCTTTTACAAGCTGTCGGATGATTCCAGTCAACTGTTTGTCTACTTGCTTGATGACAGGGTTCAGTACATCTTTTTCAAAACACCATAAGGCGAGACAAACACCTTTTATTTTAATGGGGGATCCTTTAATAACTTTTATATTCACTTTTGCTCCTACTTTATTAATCTCAGATGTTGTAAATCCTGAATAAGGTTTACTCCGTTAGAAATTCCAGATTGTGATCATTTTTGATTAAAGTAAGTAATCAACAAACAATTTTTAACGGGGCTTACATGAAATACCAACTTTACGTTATTGAAATTTCCAAGTCAATACCTGTAGGTTTTTGATATCCTCCGGTTTCTGTGCCTATGTGAAAGTTTTAGAAACCTTGAAAGCTTTCGACAGGTATGAAAAGGTAGAAATACTTACAATAAAAAAAATCAGCGAAATCCGTGGTCTTTTTTAATTATGCAAAATGTCTTTCAACACTTTATTATTTCTAATTGGACCTAACAGGGCAAGAGTAAAAGATTTACTATAAAACAGCCTGTTCGCAAGGCTTTTTATCCCATTTGCGGTAACGGCATCAATATTTTTTATCATTTCATCTAATGTAAAATGTTTTTTAAAGTACATCTCTTCTTTTGCCAATTGCACCATTCTGCTCCCGGAACTTTCCAGCGACAGCATAAGCCCCCCTTTCAGTTGATTTTTCGCCTTTTCCAATTCTCTTGCATCGACTTTATTGCTTGTGATTTCTTTAAGCTCTTGTACAATTAATTCTATGACAGTCGCATAGTTTTTTGTCCCCGTTGCCGCATAGACCATAAATATACCTGTATCTCTGTAATGACTGCTTATTGAATTAACAGAGTAAGCCAATCCCTTTTCTTCCCTGATTTTTTGGAACAACCTGGAACTCATTGATCCGCCGAGAATTATATTTAGAAGGTAACACTCATATCTTTGCTTGTCATTTGTTTTAATCCCGGCTGCAGCGAGGCAAATATGCACCTGTTCCAGTTTTTTGTATTTGAAAACTCTGCCGACTTTCATTTCCTGAACAGAATCGAGGTCGTTTTTTTCAGCGCTTTTAAATTTGCAAAAATGTTTTTCCAGGAGATCCATTAAATCCGGAAAATCGATATTTCCCGCGATGGAAATGATGACATTGTTTGAACTATAAAACCTTTCCATATGAGAAAGGATATCCTGCCTTGATATTTTCTTTACTGTTTCAGGAAATCCCTGGGTTGGCAAGCCGAGCGAATGGTTTGACCAGACATTCTGGTAAAGCATATCGAAGATGAGATCATCGGGAGTGTCTTCTACCATATTTATTTCTTCAAGAATAACTCTGCGTTCACGTTCAATTTCTTTAGGGTCAAAAACAGAATTAAGAAGAATATCAGAGAGGACATCTATTGCAATGGGAAGATGCTCGTCAAGAACTTTTGCAGTATAGCAGGTATATTCCCGGCTTGTGAAGGCATTCATATGTCCGCCGATAGAATCCATCTCTATGGCAATTTGATGAGCAGATCTTCGTTTGGTTCCTTTAAAGGCAAGATGTTCAAGGAAATGAAAAATACCATTTAATTCCGGAATTTCGTTGCGTGATCCTGCCTTAATCCAAATTCCAATGGATATTGATCTCAGGTAAGGAATATTTGCGGTGACAACCGGGATACCGTTTGATAATTTGCTTTTGTAAAAATCCTTTTCCTTTTGTTGTTTCATTTGCATTAATCATTGGTCAATAGTTAAGAAGGAGGAGGAGAAAAAATATAATTTCTAAAACAAATAACTACTGTCTAATGACCGCTATTTTTTATTCACTTCCGCTGACAAGGCTTCTTTGCGGCTCAGGCGAATTTTACCGTCGCGGTCAATTTCCAAAACTTTTACTTTTACTTCGTCCCCTTCTTTTAACACGTCGGTCACTTTATCTATTCTGTGAGGTGCAATTTGTGAAATATGTACCAAACCGTCAATACCGGGTAATATTTCAACAAAAGCGCCGAAATCCATAATTTTTTTAACTATACCGGTATATATACAACCTTTTTCCGGGCTTTGCGTCAACCCTTCTATTATTTGAATCGCTTCATTCAGCCTTGATTCATCGGGGGAGCCTAAAGACACCAGACCCTTGTCGTCAATATCTACTGTTACACCGGTTTTATCAATAATACCCCTGATGGTTTTTCCTCCCGGTCCAATAACATCTTTTATTCTCTCTGTCTTAATTTGCATGGTAATAATTCTCGGGGCATAAGGGGAGAGTTCTTTTCTTGAGCTGTCGATTATTTCGTTCATTTTACCCAAAATAAAAAGCCTACCTTCTTTTGCCTGCTGTAACGCGGTTTCTAAAAGATCTTTTGTTACACCGTCAATTTTAATATCCATTTGAAGACCGGTTATTCCTTCTGCAGTTCCTGCTACTTTAAAATCCATGTCACCTAAATGGTCTTCCTGTCCTAAAATATCCGAAAGGATAGCAATTTTATCTCCTTCTTTAATCAAGCCCATGGCAATCCCAGCCACCGGGGTTTTGATTGGAACGCCTGCATCCATTAAGGATAACGAAGAGCCACAAACAGTCGCCATTGATGAAGAGCCGTTGGACTCTAAAATATCCGAGACAATTCTAATGGTATACGGAAACTCTTCATTAGAAGGCAGTACTTTAGATATAGACCTCTCTGCGAGAGCGCCATGGCCGATTTCTCTTCTTCCCGGGCTTCCTATGAACTTAGTTTCACCCACAGAAAATGGGGGAAAATTGTAATGGAGCATAAAAGATTTTTTTGTTCTACCTTCCAATCTATCCATTATTTGTTCATCGCTACTTGTTCCCAGTGTTAAAACAACCAATGCCTGGGTTTCTCCCCTTGTGAATAACGAAGACCCATGTGTCCTCGGCAGAGCTTTGACCCTGCCACTAATCGTCCTAATGTCTTTAAGTCCTCTACCATCAGATCTTGTTTCTTTTTCAATGATGTGATGTCTCACAATCTCCTTTTCAAGGCCAGCAAGAATTGCTTTGATTTCCTTATTTAAACCTTCATCTTCTTCGCTCCCAATCTCGGATATTGTCTCTTTGCCAATAGCAGAGACCGCATCATACATTGCTATTTTTTCTTTAATAAACAAAGCATCTGTCAATTTTTCTTTAGCAGACCGGGTTACTTTTTCTATCAGATCTTCGTTCTTTTGAGGTTTTTCAGCAACTCTTTTTGGTTTTCCCGCGATTTCTCTGAGTTTATTTTGAAGATCAACCAGCTTCTTAATTTCTTCATGTCCAAACATTAGCGCTTCAACCATTTCATGTTCAGATAATTCATTGGCTTCTCCCTCAACCATAACAATAGCATCTTTGGTTCCGGCAACTACCAGGTTTAAGTCACTTTCGTTAAGCTGGTCATAAGTTGGGTTGCAGATAAATTTTCCTTCAACCCTTCCAACACGTACAGCACCAATGGGGTTCAGAAAGGGGATATCTGATATGATTAGCGCGGCTGAAGCTCCTAAGATTCCTAATATATCCGGATCATTTTCCTTATCATGGGAAAGGGGGTAGCAGATTACTTGAGTATCGTTTGCAAAACCATCTTCAAATAAAGGCCTTATCGGCCTGTCCATTAAACGGGAAGTTAAAATTTCTTTTTCACTTGGCCTACCTTCTCGTTTAAAAAAGCCTCCCGGAATTTTGCCTGCCGCGTAAGTTTTTTCCCTATACTCACACATCAAAGGAAAAAAATCCTTGCCCTTTACAGGCTCTTTGCTCGCTACAGCCGTAACCAGCGCAACTGTTTCATTGTAGCTGATTAAAACTGCTCCATTAGCTTGTTTGGCAAGTTCCCCTGTTTCTATGATCAGTTTTTTACCGCCAAGTTCCATTTCAACCGATTGATGCATTAAATCTCCTTTCAAGTAATATAATAACTCATATAATAACTCATTATTTTTTTCCGGTTATCCGCGAATTCCTAATTTTTTGATAATAGCTTTGTATCTTTTTTCATCATTCCTTTTCAAGTATTTCAAGAGCTTCCTTCTCTGGCTAACCATTATTATCAGCCCTCTCCTGGAATGGTGGTCCTTCTTATGAGTTTTAAAGTGCTCTGTTAGGTAAGAAATTCTTTCGCTGAGAAGCGCAACCTGAACTTCAGAAGAACCGGTGTCTTTTTCATGCAATTTATTACTGTCAATAATTTCATTTTTCTTGTTACTTGCAATAGGCATTATAATTCTCCTTATTTAGTTATAGTTTATACCAACAACTTTTTAAATTTAAAACAAACCTCCTGTTTATGACAGGAAGAGAGAGGTGTCGTATTCAACAAAGAACTCGCTATGCCCAATAATTTACCTGAAAAATTGTGTATTCGGAAATATTCTCCGGTATCGGATTCTCCATTAATATCTTCAATGCTTTCCCGCGTGATTTTCCTCTCAAGTAAAACAAATTTTTCTCTTTCCTTTTTGATTTTAACAGAAGGGAAAAACGAAAGAGCTCTGTCAATAGAATAAATCGTATCCTTCAAACCATTTCCAATGGTTGACCGGTTAATATCTTCTATAGTTATAGAATCCTCTATTTTTAATCCTCCAACTCTGGTTCTAGTTAATTCTGCAAGATAAGCTCCACAGCCGAGCTCATTCCCTATGTCGTCACACAATGTCCGAACATAGGTTCCTGCGGATGTTTTTGTTTCAAAAGTTACCAGGTCATCCTCGTAATCCAGCAATTTCAAATAATAGATATGAACTTTTTTTGGATTTCTGGCAATGGAGATTCCTTTTCTTGCTAGCGTATAAAGTCTTCTTCCATTAACTCTAACAGCAGAGAACATGGGTGGTATTTGTTCTATTGACCCGGTATATTTTTGAAATATATTTTTTAAAAGCTCCAGATGAATTTTCTCACAAGATGATTCTGAAATAATTTTTCCATCTGCATCCTGACTATCAGTCCTGATACCAAGCCGCATTTTGCCACAATAAGTTTTTGGAAGGTGAATAGCAAACTGGACTATTTGAGTGGCTTTGCCAATGCAGATAGGGAGGACACCGTTTGCATTTGGATCAAGAGTTCCCGTATGGCCCGCTTTTTTAGAATGGAAGGCTTTTTTTACATGATTTATTGCTCTGCAGGAAGTTATACCGACAGGCTTGTTAAAATTAATTATTCCGTTCACGGCACTCCGCTTCTTTTAAATCGGAAAGAATATTTAATATTTTAGCGCTTTTTTCCATTGAATCGTCTAACTTAAAAACCAGCTCTGGAACATGTCTCAGATGTACTCTATGTGCTAATTCTTTCCTGATAAATCCTGTGGCACTATGAAGACCTTTAAGAGAATTCTTTTTTTCTTTTTCATTACCCATAATACTCACAAAGACTTTCGCGTTTCGAAGATCATCTGACATGGTTACCTTTGTAATTGTAGCAAATCCAATACGGGGATCTTTAATCTTATTTTGAAGAATTTTTGAAATCTCTTCCAGGACTAATCCCTCAACTCTCTGAGCTCTTTTAAATTCCATGGTTAAAGTATCTCAATTTTGTAATCCAACATTTCAGCAAGGTGCATGGAGTCAATAGAATTAATTATATTATCCAGTACTTTATTAATAAATTTTTGATCATTACTCACAGTGGCTATTCCTAAAACGATCTTTTCCCAATCATCATGGCTGTCTATTTCCGTAATGGAAACATTGAACTTACTTCTAATCCTATCTTTAATGCTTTTAACTACTTTGCGTTTCCCTTTCAAGGAATTATTTTCATGAAGGAATAACTTCACCCAACAGGTTCCAACAATCATATTTAATTAAATTTTGATTACACAGATTAAAAAAATCTGTGTAATCATATAGATGAAAATCTATAGTTTTCGAGCAATTTCTTCAAAATAATAGGTCTCGATAATATCACCCTGTTTTATATCTTGAAAATTTTCCAGTACAACTCCACACTCAAACCCGGATTGCACCTCCTTCACATCATCTTTAAATCGTCTTAATGAAGCGATCTTGCCTTCGTAGATAACAACACTATCCCGGACAAGCCTTGCATCTGAATTTCTTTTAATATTGCCGTCCAAAACATAACTTCCGCAAACAACCCCTGCCCTTGGTATTGAAATAACTTGACGGACTTCTACCCTTCCCAAGCGTTTTTCCACCAACCTTGGTTTTAATAATCCTTCCAAAGCGGCCTTAAAATCATTGATAACATCATATATAACAGAATAAAGCTTCATTTCTACTTTTTCATTTCCAGCAAGCGTTGCCGCTTGTTCGGTCGGTCTGACATGAAATCCAATAATAACAGCATTTGAAGCTTCTGCGAGCAGGACATCCGACTCGGTAACTCCCCCCACAGAGCTATGAATTATTTTAATCCTAACTTCGTCAGAGCCTATTTTCAGAAGCGAATCTGAAATTGCCTGGACAGAGCCGTCTACATCAGCCTTTATTACAACATTCAGTTCCTCAATCTTTCCCTCATCAATTTGATTTCTGAGATCCTCAAGCGTAATTCTGGTTACAGATCTCTTTAAAAAAGTTTCTTTAAGTTTTTGCTGCCTTGCTGTAGCAATGTGGCGAGCTTCTTTTTCATTATTAACCACAATGAAGGAATCTCCCGCCGCTGGGACTGATGACAATCCGATTATCTCGACAGGGGATGAGATTTCGGCATTTTTGATTTTTGTTCCTTTATCGTTTAATAGCGCCCTTATTTTCCCATAAGTTGATCCGGCAACAAACGAGTCTCCGTTTTTCAAAACACCTTTTTGAACAATAAGCGTAGCAACAGCGCCCCTTCTTTTATCCAATTTGGATTCAATAATTGTTCCCCTTCCTTTTACTTTTGGATTTCCCTTCAACTCCATAATCTCAGTTTGCAGCAAGATCATTTCCATTAAATTGTCCAATCCGATTTTATTTTTTGCGGAAACTTCAGCAAATATTGTTTGTCCACCCCACTCTTCAGGAGCCAAATCGTGCTCTGTTAAATCTTTTTTGATTTTTTCGATATTAACATTAGGTTTGTCAATTTTATTAATAGCCACAACAATAGGCACATTTCCTGCTCGAGCGTGGTGAATGGCTTCAATGGTTTGAGGCATAAGACCGTCATCAGCTGCTACAACGAGTATTACAATATCCGTTACCTGTGCGCCTCTTGCCCTCATTGCCGTAAAAGCCTCATGTCCTGGCGTATCTAAAAAGACAACAGGACCTTTTTCGTGAGAAATTTCATAAGCCCCAATGTGCTGGGTAATTCCTCCTGCTTCTTTTTCGGTTATTTTGCTTTCTCTGATAGCGTCCAGTAATGTAGTTTTTCCATGATCCACATGCCCCATAATGGTTACCACAGGAGGTCTGGGCACGTAGTCATCAGCATTTTCTTCTTCCTCAAGAATATCGTCGAAAATTTCATCTGCTTCAAGTGGAATAAACTTAAAGGATTTCTTAAAAATATGTTCTGATACTTTGGCTATTCTTTCATCAATGGGGGAATTGATAGTGGCCATCACCCCTTTTTTAATCAATGATTTCATTAGTTCATTTGGGGTGCACTTCGTTTTTTCAGCAAACTCTTTCAGAGTAATATTTTCACGGATTTCAATTACTTCAAGAGCTTCCTCAGTTTCAGCAGTAGTTTCTTTTAGTACTGTTTCAGTTTCAACAGCCTTATCGGGGTGAGGCTTTGGTTCAACTGCAACTGTTTCCGATATTTGAGTAGCCGGCTTAGGTTTGATATCTTTTTTTTCAGCTTCTTTAAGTTTAGCTATGATGGTTTCCCGTATTTTAAAAACCTCATCTATATCCACGGTACTCATACGGTTTTTAACGGGATAACCTAAACTTACCAACTCAGAGATTAATTCTTTATTCGATATCCCTAACTCCGTTGCCAATTTATATACTCGAGTTTTTCCCATTTGCACACATTAAATAATTATTGAAGATTTAAAGCGGTTTTGTAGAACTAAGCATTTTCATGTTTTGCCATAAATTCTTGGGCGTTTTTTAATATTGATTCAGCTTTTTTGGCGCCAATTCCTTCAAAAGATATTAGTTCTTCAATTTCCGCTACCGATAATTCTGCTACAGTTTGATAACCATTAGCATTAAGAATATCCAGAGTTTTCTTGCCGATTCCTTTAAGCTCATCTATCGGATAATCGTCGATATCGGATGTTTCAAGTTTTTCAATGTCTGTTTCCAGAAGCACCGTTGCTTTGGATTTAAAGTCCTGGCAAATCTCTACAATTTTTTCAGCCGTTTTCAATCCAATGCCAGAAATTTTGGTTAAACCTTCTGTGCCTATTTCTTCAATTTTTCCAGGTTCGATCAAATTGTGTTCAATGAGCAGATTGGCAATAGCATTGCCTAAACCGGAAACCTTGCACAATTCTTTTATAAATTTGGAATCACTGACAGCCGATAAAGCACCTTTATCCTCCAAACCCTTTTGATATTCAGATTCACTTTTAATGTCAATGCTCCAGCTTAAAAGCCGGGATGCCAGCCGAACATTTTGACCCCTTTTCCCAATCGCTAATGAAAGCTGGTCGTCTGGTACTATAACAAGCAAATGTTTTTCATTTTCATTTGGAACTATAGTAGCAATTTTTGCCGGGCTCAATGCATTTTTAGCAAAGACAGTCGGATTATCAGACCACTGGATGATATCAACTTTTTCTCCTCTCAGTTCTGCCACAACAGCTTGCACTCTAACTCCACGCATTCCCACGCATGAACCAACTGCGTCAATGCTTTTCTCTTTGGAAAGAACTGCAATCTTTGAGCGTCCATTCGGTTCTCTAACCGCTCCTTTTACTTCTACAATTCCCTCAGATATTTCAGGAACTTCCATTTGAAAAAGGTTTATAAGAAGTCCAGGGTGTGTACGTGATAAAATCACCTGGGCTCCTTTTCCGCTTCTTCTCACATCCAGCAAGAAAGCCTTCATACGTTCCCCTCTTTTGAAATCTTCTTTATAAACTTGTTCTTTTTTGGGTAAAATCCCTTCAGCTTTTCCAAGGTCAACTATGATATCTCCCCTTTCCTGGTGTAGAATAACACCAGTCACCAGCTCACCTTTTTTCTCACTAAATTCCTTTAGCACAATATCGGTTTCAGCTTCCCTTACTTTTTGTATTATTACCTGTTTGGCAACTTGCGCTGCAACTCTGCCTAAAGGTCCCGCCCCAAAAGAAATTCTTATTCTATCTTCGAGTTTTGCTTTTGAATCAATTTTCTTTGCACTTTTTAAATCCATTTCTTTATCAGCATCTTCAACAGTTTCTACGACCTGTTTGCATAAAAACAGTTCTACTTCACCGGTCTTTTTATTAAACAGAGTCTCTAAGTTTTCATAAGAGTACTTCTTTTTACATGCTGATAGCACCGCCTCTTCAAGCGCCTCAACAAGAATAGAAGGGTCGATCCCTTTCTCCCGTCCAACCTGGTCAATAATATGGAGCAATTCTACACTCATGCCACCACTCCTTAATATTTTTTAAAATTCTATTTCCAATATCCCTTTTGCAATGACGGCAAATGGGATATTGATAATTTTATCTAATTTTTCTTTTAAAACAATTTTCTGGTCGTCAGCGCTAATAACTCGTCCGGTAAATGTTTTTTTGCCTTCCAACGGCGCATAAAGAGAAACTTTTATCAGCTTTCCTTTATTTCGGTCATAATCCGCTTTATTTTTTAAAGGTCTATCTAATCCAGGAGAGGAGACTTCCAAAACATAATTATTTTCAATTAAGTTTTCAATATCGAGAAATGCTCGCACCTGGGTACTTATTTTTGCACAATCTGAAACATTAACCCCCCCTATTTTATCAATAAATATTCTGAGAACCCCATTTGGCCCCCTTTTATATTCCACCTCAACCAGTTCCATTTCTTCAGCTTCTACAATTGGCCTCAAAACACTTTGAATTTTTTTGTTAATGCTTAAATTTTCAATACTTACGCCCAAAATTTCAGTTGATTTTCTATTTTTTAATAAACAAGTCCAAACAAAAAAAGTGGGCTCATGAGCCCACTTTTTGTTAGTAGACCAAATTTTTAAAACTCGTAATATTATCATATTTTAAGCATTCTGGCAAGCAAAAAAAGCAGATGGGGAAGTTTTTGAAGGATGGTACAAATTTAAGAAGTATCTTCCGTACTACAAATGAATAAAACCTGCAATTTCTCTTAATCTTGGGCAATCAAGGGCTTAAAATTAATCTAACAAGTCAAGCCTAAATTTCGATTTTCCCATGGAGAAACATGTACTTTTTTTGTTACGTGTCCTCTGATTTCCGGCACCTTACTCAAGCCGACATTTCAATTTTGACGGTTTATTAGGAATGATCAGCAAAGTAACATATAATGACAAAGGGAAAGTGTTGCAAAAGGAAACACCCTAATTGATACTTTTTGTGAGGGACTTGATCTCTACAAACAATATGTGCAAAGTGACGGAAAGGAGGTGGAGAATATGGCTGCGTAGTTCTTTGAACCAGAAGGCCTTCTGTAAACGCTTTACTGACTAACGCAAATAAAGAACCATATTTTTCTGAACGCTCTGCTGGTTTAAAATAGTCCCTCTTAGTTGTCAGAATAACTTTTAACTTCTTCGTTTGTAGAAATAACATGGTGGTTTAGTTTATAGACTGCATTTAGGGGCGCTAGGAGAGTGTTTTCAGTGGTCTATTTGATTACCTTATAATTGATCAGACACAAGAAGCCGAACGATTCTTTTAGCTATTTTGTCAATGCCAACTTTTTCTATTTTTTTATCCTTTCTAATCTTCAATTCAACTGCGCTTTCTTTGAGGGTTCTGTCTCCAATAATGATCTGCAAGGGAATGCCGAGCAAATCTGCGTCTTTGAATTTTACTCCCGGCCTTTCATCGCGGTCATCTATTAGAACCTCTATTTTGTCTTTCAATAAGTGATCATATATTTTGTCAGCCGCATTAGAAATTTCTTTACTATTAACATTTAATGGTATAACCATAACCTGAAATGGCGCTATTGGAATAGGCCAGATAATGCCGTCCTGATCAAAGTTCTGTTCGATTGCGGCAGCCATAGTTCTTCCAACACCGATACCATAACAACCCATTACAAAATATTTTTCTTTCCCGTCTTTATCCAGAAATGTTGCTTTTAATGATTTGCTGTATTTTTCTCCTAATTTAAAGACATGGCCTACCTCAATTCCTCTTTTAAGTTGTGTTTGGCCTGAACATTTAGGGCACGGATCACCGTCTTCTACATTTCGTATATCACAGAAGTTCTTAACGCTGAAATCTCTGCCCTCATTAACATTTAATAAGTGGTAATCGGCTTTGTTAGCGCCAGTTACAAAGTTAGTTCCCTGTTGAATAGCATGGTCCGCGAAGACGGCAATTTTTAAACCCATCGGTCCAGTAAATCCTGTGGGAGCGCCACTTATTTCTTTTACCACTTCTTCGCGTGCCAGATTGATTTCGGAACAGCCGGTAATATTTTTAAGTTTAATCTCATTAATCTGGTGGTCTCCCCTGACCATTGCGGCTACCGTGCCTTTTTCAGTTTCAAATAGCAGAGTTTTTGCGAGATCTTTCGGTGTTACCTTTAAAAAAGAAGAGACTTCTTCGACACTAGTCATTCCGGGAGTTTCTACGGATTTTAATTTTTTCTTTTCGTTTTTTTTATAACTATCAGTAGCCTTGATTTCCGCTTTTTCGAGATTAGCCGCGTAATCACATTTATCGCAGAATGCGATTGCTTCCTCTCCTGAATCTGCCATAACCATAAACTCATGAGAATAACTCCCTCCAATAGTTCCTGAATCTGCTTCCACAGCTTTAAAACTTAATCCGCACCGTTTAAAAATATTGCAGTATGCCTGATACATTTTTTTGTAAGCCCTTTCCGCACCTTCCTCATCGCAATCAAAGCTATAGGCGTCTTTCATCATAAATTCCCTGCCGCGCATAACACCGAAGCGGGGACGTATCTCATCTCGAAATTTTGTTTGTATCTGGTAAAAGCTGATAGGCAACTGTCGGTAAGATCGCACTTCTTTTCTAAGGATATCCGTTATAACTTCTTCATGAGTGGGTCCAAAACAAAAATCCCTATCATGCCGGTCTTTAATCCGCAGCAGATCTTTTCCATACAACTTCCATCTGCCACTTTCCTGCCACAGTTCAGCCGGCTGAATGCACGGCAGGAAAACTTCTTGCGCTCCTGTTGCATTCATTTCTTCTCGAATAATATTTTCCACATTCCGCAAAACCCGGAGTCCTAAAGGAAGGGTAGAATATATTCCCGCGGCAAGTTTTCGTATCATGCCCGCGCGAATCATCAACTTATGGCTGGTAACTTCAGCTTCCGCAGGAGTTTCTTTTAATGTGGGTATGAATAATTGTGAATATCTCATAACTATTTTGACACGATTACAGGATTAACAAGATTTTTTTGGAGGAAATGTCTGGGACATTGCATATTGCATCACCTCAGGTGATGCACTCCTAAAAAAGGACTACATCCAGTTTATCCTGAATATTCCGTCAAATATTTTACAAACTGACCCTTGTCAACTATTCTCTGATGTTTTGTTAATTTCGCGCTGCAGATCTTCGATCAACTTCTCCTGTTGTTGACGGGTTTCCAACTTTACTTTTTTAATAATCTTTCCTTTTTTATAAATAACGCCTAAATTCTTACCTCCGGCCACGCCAATATCCGCGCGTTTGGATTCTCCGGGGCCATTGACCACACACCCCATTACTGCGATATCAACCGGTTTTTTAATATGTGACAAGCGTTTTTCTACTTCAGAGGCTAAAGAAATTACATCAATTTCCTGTCTGCTGCAAGTGGGGCAGGAGATAATATTGATCCCTTTTTTTCTAAGACCCAGTGCCTTCAGAATTTCAAAACCGGCCTTCACCTCATCCACAGGATTGCTGGTTAAAGAGACCCGTATTGTATCCCCAATACCCTGGGCCAATAAAATCCCTAATCCAACAGAAGATTTAATGGTTCCGGAATAAAGCGTGCCTGATTCGCTAATCCCTATATGAAAAGGATAGTCCACGTCTTTCGCGAGGAGCTGATATGCCTCAATAGTTTCTAAAACATTGGAAGCTTTTAAAGAGATTTTAATATCATAAAAATCCATTTCTTCTAAAATTCGGATATGTTTCAGCGCGCTTATTCTCATGGTTTCCGAGATATTTTCTTTATATTTTCCTTCCAAATCTTTTTCCAGGGAACCGGCATTAACTCCTATTCTAATAGACAGGTTGTTTTTCCCCGCAGCTTCCACAACCTTCTGCACCCGCTTTTTTTCTCCAATGTTTCCGGGATTAATCCTTAAACCATCGACCCCTTTTTCAATTACTTTAAGAGCCAGTTTATAATCAAAATGAATATCTGCGATCAACGGGGCTTTTGTTCTGCCTTTGATTTCGCCGAATTTTTCCGCGGCATCCATATCAGGAATACCAAGCCGGATAATTTCACACCCTGCTTTTTCCAATTCCACGATCTGAGCTAATGTTGCTCCCACATCACGGGTGTCTGTATTGGTCATAGATTGCACAGAGATGGGATGGTTACCCCCAATTGCCACAGGGCCAACATGAACTACGCGCGCTTTTCTTCGTTTAATATTCATACAACTAAAAATTATCATAAGCATATGTAAAAGTCAAAAAAGTGGAGATAAGAATAATAATTGATAACTGTCAATTGTTTTCCCTCCTCACGCATTATCAGCACAAAAACCATCAAAAAATATTTTTGACATCATCAAACTGTGTATTAATATTAAAATGTATTAATACAAAAAGATATATAGAAAATCTTATAAAAAAAGGTGGAACAAGATTTGAATGAATGGGCCGATTCCATTGAACAGGTGGAAGAATTTATATCAATTCTCGAAAAAGAAGAAGTCGTTACAGTATTCTTTGAATTACCTGAATTGCCAATGTTAGAAGAGGCCAAAGCAGAGCCACTCTCCAGAGATAACAGAACTATTATGTACAACGCTCTGGTAAATAAAAAAACTGTAGATGAAAAATCTAAGAAATTCCGGGTCACCCTGCAATTTTTTGAAATAGATAATATCGTTCGAGATATCATCTGCTAGTATGGACTGGAGAGTTGGAGAGAATAAATCATAAAGCGGAGAGGCTCCGCAACCACAATTCGGCATGGAGAACCGAACTGGACGGATGTCTTTTCCATCCGCCCGAAGGGTTGAGGCCATGGAAGGCCGAAATCAAATGGAAATACCGCTCCGGTGAGCAAACAAAAAAAACTTGTATAAAAAGTAAGTTTTACATAGTAATAGTGTGTAGAAGCTTAAAAAAAACCGTTATGGCTCAAGAAATTGTTATTACTCATGCTTTGCGAACTCCACAGGGACTTTTAGGAGGAGCTCTTCGGGATATCACAGCTCAACAATTAGGTGAATGGGTCGTCAGGGAATTAACCAACCGTTCTCAAATAGACCATTCCATAATTGATGAAGTGATTTTCGGTTGTATAGGTCAATTCAGCGATGCCCCAAATCTCGCGCGAGTTATTGCTTTAAAAGCCGGCTTGCCGATTTCAACTCCCGCTTATACGGTTCAGCGAAATTGCGCTTCGGGAATTCAATCAGTTGTAAACGCATTCCAGAATATTCAATGTGAAGAAGGAAATGTATATATTGCCGGTGGGGCGGAAAGCATGAGCAAAGCTCCTTTTGTAAATAGGGACCTGCGTTTCGGAAAACGACTGCGGCATTCTGAACTGATAGACACGCTCTGGGAAGGTTTAACCGATCCTATCTGTGGCCAGATTATGGGGCGCACAGCTGAAAATCTGGCTAAAGAGTTCAAAATCAGCAGGGAGGAGCAAGACCGGTTTGCAGTTGAAAGCCAAAAAAAGGCATTCCGAGCTACTCGTGAAGGAAAGTTTAAAAAAGAAATAGTTACACTTTCCATTCCGAAAAAGGCAGCCGGGAAAGAAGTTACTCCTGAAACATTTAATCAGGATGAAGGCCCAAACATAGCGCTTACCGTGCAGGTGCTGTCCCTTTATCCGCCTATATTTAAGGAGGACGGAACCGTGACTTCAGGCAATTCCTGCCCTATCAGCGACGGGGCTGCTGCAGTGTTGGTGATGACAGAAAAAAAAGCTAAAGAATTGGGGTTTGAAATCATGGGGCATATTAAAGCATATGCCTTTGCAGGTGTTGAACCGGAACGGATGGGGATCGGGCCAGTTTTGGCTGTCCCAAAAGCACTGAAGAAAGCAGGGCTTGATTTGAAAGATATCGAGTTAATTGAAATTAATGAAGCTTTTGCCGCTCAAACCTTGTCTGTGGGGAAAATGTTGAAATGGGATTGGGAAAAGGTGAATGTCAATGGAGGTGCTATTGCCCTCGGCCATCCGGTAGGCGTCACAGGGACAAGACTTATTGTTTCCCTTTTATATGAAATGAAGCGGCGGGATTTACAATTGGGGCTTGCAACGCTGTGCGCCGGAGGAGGGCAGGGAGCGGCAATAGTCTTGGAGAGAAAATAACCGCCCAGCTATCAGCGGTCAGTTTTCAGCCATAGCAGGAAGATGCGGAGTTGCGCCAAAAATTTAAAAAAAAAGGTTACAAATAATGTTTGCTTTTTTTTTATTTCTTGCTGATTGCTAGTAGCTTAATGCTGTATGCTATCACAATCGTTTAAACCCCTAAGCAAATATTAATATTTTTCTACCATGCAAATCATCAAAACGATTAAAGAGCTTCGTCCTGTTATTCTTGAATATCGATTAAAAAATAAATCTATAGGGTTTGTTCCTACCATGGGAGCTTTGCATCCCGGTCATCTCAGTCTAGTGAAAGCGTCCACAGAGGAATGTGAATGCACGGTTATCAGCATTTATGTGAATCCCATACAATTTGCCGACAAGAGAGATTATTCTACTTACCCGCGGGATTTCAAAAAGGATACTCAGATTGCGCGGGATGCCAGCGTGGATATTTTATTTATGCCGGAAGATAAAGAGGTGTATTCGGAAGAGTCGTCCACATTTGTGGAAGTATCAGGGCATGCTACAAATGTCCTCTGCGGAATTTCTCGGCCGGGACATTTTCGCGGTGTTGCTACTGTTGTTTGTAAATTGTTGAATATTGTGCAACCGGATAAAGCATATTTTGGGATGAAGGACGCACAGCAGGCAATAGTTGTGGCAAAGGTGGTGAATGATCTGAACTTCCCGGTAGATATCCGTTTTATGCCGATTGTAAGAGAGAAGGACGGGTTGACATACAGCTCACGAAACGAAAACCTCTCTGATAAAGAGCGGGAAAAAGCCATGATTCTAAACCAGACACTTTGTAATGCTGAAAAACGTATTATGGAAGATAAAGAGCGTGACGCCATGAAAGTTACAGGTGAGATGTACGAAATGGTAAGCAAAACAAAGGGAGCAGAAATCGATTATATTTCTATTGTCAGTCTGCCGGATTTAAAAGACGTTAAAGAAATAAAAGATCAGGTTATGATTGCCATTGCTGTTTTTATCGGCAAAACAAGACTTATCGATAATATTATTTTAAATGTACATGAAAATAAATAGATATGCATATGTCATGTGCTGTCATCCCTTTCTTTCCCTTTCCCTGAAGTAAATCCTTATCGGGGTATTCTCAAGGCTAAACTTGGTTCTCAGCTGGTTGTGGAGATAGCGCTCGTAAGAAAAGTGAACCCCTTTTGGAAAATTCACAAAGCATAAAAAAGTCGGGGGTTTTGTTTTTATCTGGGTAGTGTAATAAAACTTTACCGGCTTTCCGCGATAAAGAGAAGGCGGGTTTTGCGCGAGAATTTCATTAAATGATTTATTAAGAAGAGAGGTTTTAATTTGCTTGGAATATTCTTCTGAGATTTTGCCAATCAATGGAAAGATTTTATGAACCCGTTGACCTGTAAGAGACGATAAAGAAATAACAGGGGCATAAGAAAGATATTTCATATGCTGCAGTACACTGTCTTTGTATTTTTCTATGGTCTTATGATCTTTTTCCACAAGATCCCATTTGTTAATGACAATAATGCATCCTCTCCCCATTTCATAAGCGTATCCCGCTATTTTAGAATCCTGTGCGGTTACTCCTTCTTTTGCGTCAAGTATTAAAAGCGCTATATCAGACCGCTCCATTGCTTTTTTAGCCATGATAACGCAATATTTTTCAAGCCTGCCGGATACCTTCCCTTTTCGCCTGATGCCGGCGGTATCAGTAAAGATATATCTTTTTCCGTCTATTTCCACCCGGGTATCAATGGGGTCCCGCGTCGTGCCCGGCGCCGGGCTGACCATAAGCCTTTTTTCTTTTAATACTTGGTTAATTAAAGTAGATTTCCCCACATTTGGACGACCTATAATAGCTATTTTTGTATCTTCCCCGGGAAGGTCATTGCCAGTTTCTGTTTTTGGAAGGTGCGCGAGACAGTCAGTAACTTTGTCCATGAGATCAGATATCCCTAACTTATGTTCCGCGGAAACAGATATTATTTCTCCAAAACCCAATCCGGCAAAATCGTAAATTCTGTTTGAGTGAGATGGATCATCGATTTTATTTACAGCAGGCAGGATGGGTTTGTGGAATTTTCTTAAAAGATTGATTGCTTCTTCATCAGCAGGCATAAGACCTTCTTTCCCGTCGCAAAGAAAAATAATAACATCTGATTCTTCTACTGCCAATTGAGTCTGGCTTCTCATCTGGGACAGCATGTCTTCCTTTGACGCCGGCTCAAACCCACCGGTATCAATAAGATCAAAAGTGTAGTCGTTCCAGGAAGTCTCTTCATAATTTCGATCCCGTGTAACACCCGGAGTGTCTTCCACAATCGCCTTTCTGCGGCCGATTATTTTATTGAACAAAGTGGATTTTCCGACATTAGGTCTTCCTACAATGCTGACAACCGATTTTCTCATAATGACCAAATCTTAAATAAATTAATTAGCATCTATTTAAAAGAATTATAGACAGGATAACAGAATAAACAAGATAAAAAAGTTTTGTATAGTCAAGCTTCTTCAGCCATTCTATCGATTTTTCTCGGCGAACTCCGCGACCTTTTAATTTTGGAAACAGATTGTTGCGTATAATTTTTTTAGTAACACTTCAAATCATTGTGCTATTATGCAAAATTACAAAATACTTGCATAAAATTGCAAATTAATTGTAAAAATAGAGAATGCATATCGAAATAAAACAAAATATTAAATACGGTCAGTCCAACAATAGGCGATTGCCACCTTGGCTTAAAAAGAGTTTCAGGAATCGTAAGAGCCACGATGTAAAACGGCTGTTAAGAAAAAGAAATTTACATACCGTTTGCGAGTCTGCTAAATGTCCTAATATTTTTGAGTGTTTTTCAAAACCTACTGCTACGTTTATGATTTTGGGAAATGTTTGTACACGCAACTGCGGGTTTTGCGCTGTTTTTAGCGGCGATCCGTTACCGGTTAATCCCATTGAGCCTGAAGAAGTAGCTAAAACAGCAGTAGAAATAGGTTTAAATCATGTTGTGATTACTTCTGTGACACGGGACGACCTCGAAGATGGTGGGGCAAAACAGTTTGCTTTAACGATTAATGCTGTGAGAAAAATTAGTTCTGATATTTCAGTAGAAATATTAACACCTGATTTAGACCCACAAGAGATTTTAAAATCAGGTAAGCCGGATATATATAATCATAATATTGAAACAGTGCCTCGCTTGTATCCAGAAGTCAGGCCCCAAGCTGATTATAATAAATCATTAAAACTGATAGAGACTGTTAAGAAGCAGGCTCCAGAAGTTATTTCAAAATCCGGTATTATGGTTGGTCTGGGTGAAAGGTTTGAAGAGGTTGTAAATGTTATGAGTGATTTGAGGACTGTTGATTGTGACGCTATTACCATTGGACAATATTTGCAGCCATCAAAAAACCACCTGCCGGTAGAAAAGTTTATTTACCCCGAGGTTTTTGATCAATACAAAGAAATAGGAAACGAGATAGGTTTTAAGTATACAACATCCGGTCCTTTTGTAAGAAGCTCTTATAACGCAGAGCGGCAGGGCCGCTAACACAATTCTGTAGGAAAGCCGAATTGGACGGATTCCAAAAGGAAGGCCGCCCGAAGGGTTGAGATCAGGGATGGTTGAAATCAAATAATAACAACCCCCAGTATCCCCATTTGCTAAGGAGGAATTTACATTTTTTACCCCCCAAAAAAACAAGGGGGAATTAAACTATTCTTATTCCCTATTAATAAGGGATCAAAAAAATTTGCTAAAATAACAAAGTGATATAGACTTGCAGTGCAGAAAAATTATGCGGGAATTTCAAAGAATAAAAAGACTTCCTCCCTATGTATTTAATATTGTGAGGGAATTACTGATTGAAGCTCGCCGAAGGGGAGAAGACATTATTGATTTTGGAATGGGGAACCCGGACCAGCCGACGCCTGATTTTATCGTGAAAAAGCTCATTGAAAAAGCGGGTGCATCTCAAAACCATCGTTATTCAGCTTCAAAGGGTATTCCAAATTTGCGACTTGCTATTACAAACTGGTATAAAAGAAATTTTGATGTTGAATTGAACCCGGAAACAGAAGCTATTGCAACTATAGGATCTAAAGAAGGTATTTCTCATTTATCGTTGGCCATTATCGGTTCGGGAGATATTGTCCTGGTGCCTACACCTACTTATCCCATCCATAATTATGCCGTAATAATAGCAAATGGAGATGTAGTTCAGGTTCCCATGAACAAAGAGGGTGATTTTTTTGAAAATCTTTTAAAGGCGTTTAAAAGCCACTGGCCTCACCCTAAGATTTTAATTATCAACTTTCCGCATAATCCCACTACTGTCTGCGTAGACTATGATTTTTTTGAGAAGGTTATAGAATTTGCCAGGGAGCATAATGTTATTGTTGTTCATGATTTTGCTTATGCAGATCTTGTTTTTGATGGTTACAAGGCCCCAAGTATGCTGCAGGTACCGGGAGCGAAAGAGGTAGGGGTTGAGCTTTTTTCCCTTTCAAAGAGCTATAATATGCCGGGCTGGCGAGTTGGTTTCGCGGTAGGCAATTCAGAAATTATAGGCGCATTAGCCCGCATAAAAAGTTACCTAGATTATGGCATGTTTCAACCGATACAGATCGCTTCTATTATCGCTTTAAACAGTAAGCGAGACTGTGTCAATAAAATAGTTGAAACCTATAGAACGCGTCGTGATCTGCTGGTTAACGGACTCAACCAGGCAGGATGGCAGATTGAAAAGCCCAAAGCCACGATGTTTGTATGGGCGGAAATCCCTGATAATTTTAAAAAGATGGGATCATTGGAGTTCTCAAAATTTCTTTTGAAAGAGGCAAAAGTTGTTGTGTCTCCGGGGATCGGATTTGGAGAAGGGGGAGACCATTATGTGCGTTTTGCCTTAGTAGAAAACGAGCATCGCACCCGTCAGGCTATCAGAGGGATTAAAAATATTTTGAAATAGAATGACAGAATCCACTGAGGAAAATCTCAGAATTGATAAAAATACTTAGCTCCGCACCGCTAAAATCCTCGATTTTATTGTCAAATTCTTAAACGTAAATATCCGGCTGCATGAGGCAAATGATACCATTGAAAAAGGAGATATTTTCTCTTTAACCATTTCTCTCGTTTTGAAACATTTGTTCCTCAGTATCTATTTGCTAATAAATCAAAAATTTTCTGCCATACCATGTTGCAGTGTATAATAATCTTTTATCTTTTTTTAGAAAATTGAAATAAATGGTTTATTTCCAATGCTAAAAAAATACGCTCAGGTATTTATTTCAGTGCTATTTATTACCGACCTTGCCTCGGTTGTTTTCTCGTGGTTAGCCTCTTTCTTTATTCGATTTACTCTGGAATTATTTCCTTTAAGGCATCCCTTACCGTTTTTCAGCGACTACTTGATATTTCTCCTCTTCATTAGCATTGTTTTTCCCGTATGCCTTATAGGGGGCGGTCTTTATAAACCAATGAGGGGTAAAAAGCAGTTTGATGAGTTTGTTAACATATTTAAGGCAGTTTCTTTATCCATTGTTATCCTTACTGCGATTACCTTTTTTTATCGTGAAAATTCATATTCTCGAATTGTAATGGTCCTTTTCTGGTTTTTTAGTATTATAACTATCAGCCTTTCTCGTTTTTACTTAAGAAAGACCTTAAAATATTTTAGAGAAAAAGGGTACAACCTCCGACATGTTTTAATCGTTGGAGCAGGGGATCTGGCAAAAAACCTTGCTGAAAAGATTAATCTTCATCCTGAAATAGGATTTAATATAGTTGGATTTTTAACGAATCATTCTAAAAAAGTTGGTCAATCCGTTTCAGGAAAAAAGATATTAGGGCAATTGGAAGATGTTCAAAAAATCGTGAAGGAATATAATGTAGACCAGATTTTTATAGCTTTGCCTCGCCATGCCCATGATAGATTAGAAAAAGTTATAAGCTACTTAGGGGAAGAATTTGTCGATATCAAAGTTGTGCCGGATCTTTTACAGTTTATGCGGCTAAACCCAGGGATAGATGACATAGACGGCCTACCTATAGTTAGTTTAAGTGAAGGGCCTTTATATGGCTGGAACAAACTATTGAAGAGATTTTTTGATATTATTGCTTCTTTAATCGTAGTGATTGTTATGTCCCCGATGATTATAATTATAGCGATTGCTTTAAAATTAACTTCAAAAGGACCCTTTCTTTATAAACAGGAACGCATGGGATTCGGTGGCCGCCATTTTACAATGTATAAATTCAGGACCATGTTTGAGGATGCTGAGGAAAAAACAGGGGCAGTCTGGGCAAAAAATGGTGACCCTAGAAGAACATCAATAGGAAAATTTTTGCGAAGAACCAGTCTCGATGAACTTCCGCAGTTTTTTAATGTACTGAAAAGTGATATGAGCATAGTAGGGCCAAGGCCAGAACGGCCTGTGTTTGTCAATGATTTTAAAAAATCTGTGTATCAGTATATGCTGCGGCATAAAATGAAAGCTGGAATTACAGGATGGGCGCAGGTAAACGGCTGGAGAGGAGATTCATCGTTGAAAAAACGGATTGAATATGATCTTTATTATATCGAAAACTGGTCCCTTTTATTTGATTTGAAGATTATGTGGCTCACTATCTGGAAAGGATTAATTAACAAAAGTGCTTATTAGTATAGAAGTGAGCGTTTAGCAGTCAACCATCAGCAATCAGGAAAATCAGTTTGTGTTTCATTCTTTATAAAAATTTTTATTTCTATTTTAATACCTTGTTTATCCTGTTATCCTGTCTGAAATATATTGAATAAGGGGGTCTTCTGGTGAACGCAAAAATCTACATAACTTTAAAAAAAGGTATTCTCGAACCCCAGGGAAAAGCAATCCAGCATTCTTTATTCGATCTCGGTTATAAAGAAATTCAGGAAGTTCGGGTGGGGAAAATAATTGAAATAAAAATGAAAGGAACAAATAAAGAGGAAGCGGGGAATAAGCTGAAAGAAATGTGTAAAAAACTCTTAGCTAATACCGTCATTGAAGATTACCGGTTTGAAATTGACCCCGATGTTGAATAAATTACAAAATATGAAATTTGGAATTATAGTTTTCCCTGGTTCTAACTGTGATCATGATTGTTATCACATTATAAAGCATGTATTAGAACAGGAAGTTGATTTTTTATGGCATAAAGATGAAATAAAAAAAAATTATGACTGCCTTATTTTACCCGGCGGTTTTTCTTACGGAGATTACCTGAGGCCCGGCGCTATTTCCCGATTCTCCCCGATTATGAACGGTGTAATTAAATTCGCCGGAAAAGGTGGTCTGGTAATCGGTATTTGTAATGGATTCCAGGTTTTGATGGAAGCAAGCCTTTTGCCCGGGGCAATGATGAGAAACAAGTCATTAAAGTTTATTTGTAAAAATGTAACAGTTAAAGTGGAGAATAGCAGCACTCCATTTACCAGAAACTTAAAGGATGGTGAACTGTTAACCATTCCTATCGCTCATGCCGATGGAAACTATTTTGCCGATCAGAAAACGTTAAACAAGCTGAAGGAAAATAAGCAGATTGTTTTCAAATACGCTTCTCCTGATGGTGATGTGAGTGACGATGCCAATCCTAATGGATCCTGCCTGAATATAGCCGGGATTTGCAATGAAGAAGGAAATGTTTTAGGAATGATGCCGCACCCGGAAAGATGCTCGGAGAGTATTTTAGGAAACCAGGATGGGCTTAAAATATTTCAGTCCATTTTAAGTGCAAACAGCTCACTGAATTTTTCAGATAAAAGCAGCTAACTTTTTTTGGCAGGATTAACAGGATGGACTGGATTTTTTGTTTGGAGTAAAAAGGTGAGCGAAGCCAAGCTAGACTTTTTCAAATTATCTTGTTATCTCGTCTAAAATATTTTGCTGGGTTCATCTGCACTCCATAATTAGTTTTTTATAAATTTGAGATACCTGCTTTTCTGATTCATCAGTGGACTTGCCGTTATCTATCACATAATTGGCCAAATTAACTTTTTCATTCAGAGACATTTGGGAATCCAGCCGTTTTTTGGCGTCTGCGAAACTTAGACTATCTCTTTTCCTCAGTCTTTTTATTTGTGTGTTTTTGTTTAAATAAACAACTATAAGCTTATCCACACGGTTATGATGACCAGCTTCGATTAGTAGAGCAGCATCTAATATAATAATTCCAGGTTTATTATTCTTTCGTATCTCATTAATCAGCCGGTTTTCCTCCTCAATAATTCTTGGGTGCGTAATAGCCTCAAGCTGTTTGCGCTTTTCAGGAGAATTGAAAATTGCAGCTGCTAACTTTTCGCGAATGATTTCTTTTTTATCATCTAAAACTGACTCGCCAAAAGCCGAGACAATCTCCTTCCAGGCGGGTTTGTCCGGTTTGACAACATCCCGTGCTATAACATCCGCATCAATCAAATGAGCACCCAGTTTTACAAACATATTTGAAACCGTGGTCTTTCCAGAAGCAATTCCACCTGTAAGGCCTATTAATAACATGCTCATAATATAAACTACTCCTCCTGAACGGTCAAAAAATATAACATCAACAATTCTAAATCCTGTGACATTGTTTTTATATTATTTTTAGAGTGCAATGACAGTGTCATTGCTTTTTTTGTTTATCCTGTAATCCTGTCTAAAGTTTTTATAAAATACAATACAATAATCAAAAAGCGATTTTCGATGAAAATGAATCAATTATATCTTCTTCAGAGCGTTGCCGGTTACCGGTATTCGATAGATTCTTTTATATTAGCTGATTTTGTATCTCCAACGGAGGAGAACAAAATTGTTGACTTTGGAACAGGGAATGGCATTATCCCTTTGCTACTGTCACGCAAGACCAAATCTAAAATAGCAGGACTTGATATCCAGTATTCTTTGTTGCAGCATGCCAGACGTAATATTGCCCAAAACAGACTTGAAAATCAGGTAATGTTGATTCAAGGTGATATTAGGTTCTCAAAATCATTTTTGAAAAATGGATATTTTGATATTGTGGTCAGCAACCCCCCTTATCGAAAATTAAATAGTGGGCGCCTGAATCCAAATGAAGAGAAAGCCATTGCGCGCCATGAAATTCTTATTACTTTGCCGGAGCTTCTTAAAAGCGCTTTCAACCTGCTTTGCAATAAGGGAAAACTGGTTATGATTTATCTCCCTGAACGATATGATGAACTTGTTCGTACAATGGCAGAACATGGACTAATCCCAAAAAAAATCCGGTTTATTTGTTCAAAGAGAAACAACAATCCCAAGATGTTTTTGATCGAGGGGGTTAAAAAAGAAGACCTCCCCCATTTCCCCTCCTTGGCAAGTAGGGGAAATGGGGTTGTAAATAAAAAATCTCCACAAAAAACTGAGCATTTTCAAAAAATGAAGACGAAAATTTTAGACCCCCTTTATATCTATGATAATGATGGCAACTATACTTTAGAGATGCAGAAAATTTATGATTCCTTTAATAATAATCGCAGGACCAACAGCAACAGGAAAATCTGAAAGATCATTCCATCTGGCAAAGCGCTTGAATAGTGAGATTATCAGTGCCGACTCTATGCAGGTTTATCGTTATTTTGATATTGGAACCGCAAAGCCTACAATCAAAGATCGAAAAACTATTCCTCACCATTTGACGAACATAATAAACCCTGACGAAGAATATAACGCAGGGAGATTTAAAAAAGACGGGAGAAAAATAATCAACAAACTTCACGCAAAAGGAAAAATACCGATTGTATCAGGTGGCACGGGTTTATATATTAGTGCTATTGCTAGAGGATTGTCCATGGCTGCACCTTCTGATCCTGAGGTAAGGAAAAACCTGAGAAAGAGTTTAGAGAAAGAGGGGTGCACGGCCATGCATAATGAGCTTTTAAAAGTAGATCCCGATGCGGCAAAGAAAATTAATCCCGCTGATAAATTTCGGATCGAAAGGGCTTTAGAGGTCTATTATCTGACGGGGAAACCTATGTCATCTTTACAATCATCTGAGAAGCATGAGATAAATCAATATGATGTTCTGTACCTTGTTTTGAATATGGATCGCTCTTTGTTGTATCAAAGGATTAATGAGCGTGTTAACAGGATGATCAAAAAAGGTTTAGTCAATGAAGTCAAAGCTATTCTCGCCAGGGGGTATTCAGACCGGTTAAAACCTTTTCAGAGTATAGGTTATAAGGAGATCGTTCAGTATTTGAGGAAAGAGTTGGCATTGGAAAAAGCAGTTGAAAATATAAAAAAAGAAACAAGAAATTTTGCTAAAAGGCAATTAACATGGTTTAAAAAAGTTTCTTCAACAAAATGGATTGAAGTGGATATTGAAAAGCCTGAAATGACTGATGAAGCTATTTATACAGCGGTTCAAGAACATTTTAATTTTTAACTTCTTCCATAAATTATTCTTCACCTTTGGGAACTCTGCGGTTAATTAATTTTTCAGAACAAACCACATTAAGTTTGAATTTTGTTGATTGGCGAGATGTGACCCCAATTTCCTTAGTGCCTTAGTACACTATTTCATATATTCGGCAACGTATTTTATATAATCATTTGTCAGGATTAACTGGATATTAATCTGTTAATCAAAAGCTCTATCTTCATTATATTTTCAATACGTGTTAAAAAGATTATTTTGTATAATAAATAGCGTTTACAAAGCTAAGCTTAAATCATGCCAGCCTCTAATTCATCCTGTTATCCCGTCTAATGTTTTTGCTTTATGTTAATGTATTATGAATCAATGTACTTAGTGTCCCGCTGGCAAAAAAGTAGCAACGGTGAACTGTTACATAGAATCCATGTTCCATTCAGTACCTATCTATTAACGGGTTGTTCCGTTTTCCGCTATTCTCATATTCAATAGCAATCGTACTGGCAGGACATCCTTTTGCAGCTTCTTCAATTTCTTCTTTAAGGGATAAGTCTGCACCTTCTTTAATAACCATCTTTTCCGGTACTTCAAAAACAGAGCCACATACAGCTTCACAGGAGCCGCACATAGTACACTCATATTCAGATTCATCCAGCCAAACTCGAGTGATTTTTGCCATTTCTATTCCAAAACTAATAAGTATATCAAAAGCAGCATTTCCGAGTCAAAATTACTGTTTTACAGTATCGGAATTTCAAAGCTTAGGGCTGGGGTAGAAAGAACCTGGTATTTTTCGTGCTCAGGTTTTGGTCAGGCTTACGATTGTAGAATTTAAACCACATTTTTTAGAATTCTAATTGCATAATTGCAAGCCTTACCCTATTATTATCCATAGCTAATTCTTAAAAAACAGGGGAAGTTCAAACAAAATAATGCTTGAATTAAAGGTATTTTATGTGGCAGATTAGATTAGAAACAAATCAGACCAATTTTAGTCAAATGAACGTCTTTGCCGCAAGCGGACAGGATATCGAATAAGATTTTGTTGAAAAGGTGTTGTATTTCACGGGGAATAAAACCCACTTGTGTGATTCAAAAAATTCAATTTTATTATAATGGTTCTGTTTAAAGAAAACCTGAAAATTGTAATTAGAATAACCCATTTTTTACTGTTGCCTCTTGCTCTGGTCCTTTTTTTTCCTGAGGTTGCACTTTCCAAAAATGTATATGTTAGTGGGGGATCTACAAACATTCGGTCAGGACCAGGATTGGAAAATAGCGTTATAGAAGTAGTAAAAATGGACCAGGTTCTAAAGATACTGAAGGAAGAGAAGGAATGGTTAAAGGTGTTACTCCCGAGTGATAAAGAAGGGTGGATTTTTCGAAAAACGGTAAAAGCCGAGAAACCGAAAAGTGTAATAATTGTAGAACATAAAGATACCATAGATCGCCAAAGAAGTCAGATAGAAGAACTTAAGAAGAAGATAGAAGAACTTAAGAAGAATGTTGCAGAAACGATTAAGAAAAAAGAAAAATTAAGTTTTGAATTACAAGAGTTTAAGCTAAGTCAGGATCAATTAATTAAGGACAAGGAAAAGAGTGAAAATTCCAAAAAGATGTTTTTTATTACTGGTTGGATTATTGCGTGTCTGGTTGGATTGATTTTTGGTTTTCTGGCAGGTCAATTGAGGCTTTTCATGGAAAATAAAAGGTTTGCTAAAATGATAGAGGTGGCTAAAGACCCGAAGTACCAAGGAAAACTCTGATAAGGATAAAACCGGAAGGCCGCTTGTAAGCGCTTTTACTGACTAATGCACTTACGATTGTAGAATTTAAAACGCAATTTTTAGAATTCTAATTGCATAATTGTAAGCCTTACCCCATTATACCAGTACTATGTAAAAGCTTGTTTTTTTTAACAAGTTTTTTTTGCTCACCGGAACGGAAGCTCCATTTGATTTCGATCTCCCATGGCCTCAACCCTTTGGGCGGATTGAACAAACATTCGTCCAGTTTGGTTCTCCATGCCGAATAGTGGTTGCGGAGCCTCTCCGCTTTATAAAATTTTCACCCAAACCAATTTGAATGCAGGAGTTAGACTTCTTGGATCGGTCGTGGTTGGCACTAAAACATTGGATTCTGGATAATAGGTCATGACGTTACCACAAGGAATATCAAATTCACGCACCATAACCCGTTCCATTTTTCCTACGGAAGATTCTAAAGTGACGAGATCATTTTCTTGTAATCCCTTATTTTGAATATCATCCTTATTCATCAGCACCACCCGGCGACTTGTTTGCTCCCTGTAAATATCTTCTTCTTCATATATAATGGAATTAAACTGCCCTTCACTTCTAACCGTCATCATTCGAAAATCTCCTTCTTCTCCTTTCAATGAAGGAATTGAGCATATTCTAAAATTTGCTTTGTGGTCTGGAGTTGCAAAGCGGGCTTGATGAAATGTCCTACCGGAAATATGGAACTCTTTCTGAGTTTCGTCCATTTCGCTCATTTTTTCAAACCCGGGAACCGTTTGTGCGATGGCTTTTCTCAGATTTTGATGACGTTTTAATTTTCCAAATTCAATGGGGCTATCCACCAAAACTTTTTGAGCAATACTACTAATGATCTCAACTTCCGAGCGCACGTTATCAAGTCGAACAATTCCGCCATCACTCATCCGAACAAAATTAAACATGGACTCTTGGGTTGTTTTCTGGCGTTCCTCATCCCGAGCAGCTACCGGAAGAATCAAGACTTCTCGTTCCACTCCACAAAAGTGCCCTTGGTTGAGCGTGGTGTTTAAAAAAATCTTTAAAGGAATAGCGTTTAAAGACTTCTCCGTAAACTGTGTATCAGGGTTGGCATTATACAGGTTTCCCCCCAGTAAAAAGGCCAAATCGATTTTTCCGTTGTAGGAAGCCTTCATGCAAGACATGGTGTCCATTCCAGGAGTAGTCAGAAGTTGAACCCCCAGGTGCTTCTCTATATTTTTAAAAATCTTATCTTTCAAGACCGGTGTTGCGCCAACGGATCCAACCCCCTGAACATTGCTATGGCCTCTTAAGGGAAGCAATCCGGCGAAACGCCTGCCGACCATTCCACGCAACAGTGCAAGATTGACAATCGATTCAACATTCTCCACCCCATGTTCATGATGCGTGATTCCCATTGCCCAGGAAAATATGACGTTTCTGGAATTTCCGTAAATCTCGGCGATTTGCTGGATGCGCTGTTTAGAAATACCAGAATACAAAACGATCATTTCCCAAGGGGTCTCTTGAAGATCCGCTATATAGCCTTGCTTCCCATGAGTATGATCCTCCATAAAACGAAGATCGTGCTTTCCCGTCTCAAGCACGGCTTTTGCAATCCCTTTGAGTAACGCAATGTCCCCTCCAATATGAATCTGAATGTATTCAGAAGCAATCGGACTCCCTCCCACAGACATTGATCTGACATCCGAAGGAATCGCAAATTTCACCAGTCCTTTTTCTTTGGCGGGGTTGATAACAATGACATGCCCCCCGCGTCGACGACAATTGAGCAGTTGACGAATAAATCGGGGGTGGTTTGAGGCTGGATTGGCTCCAATGACAAAAATTAAATCAGCTTTTTCTAGGTCTTGCAGTTGAATCGTTGCTGACCCTGTTCCTATCGTCGAACCGATTCCTACCCCGGATGCCTGATGACAATAGTAAGAACAATTGTTAATGTTATTGGTACCGTAAATGCGCGCAAAGAGTTGTAGTAAAAACGCGGCTTCATTGGAAGAACGCCCGGAACTATAAAAAAAGGTTCGTTCAGGAAGAGTCGCTTTGAATTGATTTGCGATTCTTTCTAATGCCTGCTCCCAGGAAATCGTGGAATAATGAGAATCGCCTTTATCTTTATAGAGGGGGGTATTGAGCCGTCCGCTTCGCTCCAATAATCGAGTCGGAGTCTTTTTCAAATCCTCGATGCTTTTTTTTTGAAATAGCTTCTCTGAAATGGAGGGCTGAATATCTGTGATTTGGGCCTGAAAATTTTTTTTACAAATTTCTGGAAAATTCCCCGTTTCGTTGACCATTCCCCCTTTTTGGCCTCCCATGCCCAACGCACAGGATTTACAGGTATTTTTAGACAAACTAGCCTGCAGTATCTTTCGGAACCCTGCTGCACGTGCAACTTTTAGAGAATACTTAATCGCTTTAAAACCACCACCAACTGTCATTTTCGTTCCTCAATAAAAATGACTCCACTTGTGAGCCTTTCCCCTAATAGTGATTTCCGCTTATTCTCTAAATCTACCATAAGCGGTAATGAAATTGCTAATCAGTATCCGTAATTATGAGCACAATGAAAATATTAACCTATACCATCAGTTTCCGCTACGCTTCAACTGATCGTATAGAAAATCATCACTCTAAGGGTGGCACTAAGATTTAGGGTAGGTCATTGTTCCGGGGAGCTTCAATATTAAAGTATCAATCATAGATGGTAACACTTACCTAAACTACAGATGAGCAGCATATGAGAGAAAGTTTGGATCTATTTCGTTTTGAGCAACCAAAAGTGAGCTGCAAGTGAAAGAAACTATAGCAGGTTAAGCGCTGAAGCTTGCACGCTTATTTTTTTTTGCTTTGATTACCTTCCGTTTGCATCAAAAGTTTTACAACCTCCAAGTGACCATTGTGTGCCGCATTCATTACTGCTTCATACTCTCTCTCATCTTTTAAATTAATCTTGGCTCCTTTTTCCAGCATGAACTTGACAAGATTTATATGGCCGTTACTTGCAGCTATCAGTATTGCCGGTAAAGTTCCTCCAGCCGCATTTAGATCTGCGCTGTTCTCCAATAAGAGCTTGACTGTTTCTATATCTCCATGAGCCGATGCCGCTTTGAGAGCTGTTATGTCACGTTCGCATTTTGCATTTACGTCAGCTCCACTCTCAATCAATTTTTTTACAATATCAAAATGGCCGCTGTTTGTTGCGGTGATTAAGGGAGTAAATTCAGATTCCAGCATTTCATTAACGCTTATCCCTTTTTCTAATAGCGCGGATACTGCTTCCAGGTCACCTTTTTCAATTGCGCTTTTCAAATCTTCCGCCATAGTTTTCCATCTCCTTTAATATTTTTATAAATTGTGAAATTTTATCTTTTTTTCCTTAGTTAAAAATTTTACATTGCGCACCATTGACTGTCAATATTTTAACGCAGTTGAGCTATTTTGGATTTGTTCACACCCGGATTCCAGCTGAAACCATGCGGGAATGACAATCATGGTTCTAACAAGTAAGACTACTCTTGATCTTCGGTTTTGACTTTATCGACGAGGACAACAACTTTGTTGTTTAAGACTTCGAGAAAGCCTTTATTGATGTCGATAATTAGAGGATTTACCTGGCCGGGTTCTTTGATTTTCAGTTCGCCTTTGTCAAGGGAAGTCATAAAAGGTGCGTGGTTGGCAAGGATTCCAAAGGATCCTTCTGCTCCGGGAGCTGTAATGCTCAACACATCCTTGCTTAATACCACCTCGTTAGGCGTGATAATTTCCAACTTGAATGTTTTTTCTTCAGCCATTTTTTTTTGAGCTGTAATGTAGTTAACACCACCTGTTTCCCCTCTTGATAGGGGGGAAAACAGCGCATGGTTTTATTACTTCATTTTCTTTGCTTTTTCAAGCACTTCGTCAATGTCGCCCACCCCTGTTCAAAGAATCTGAAGACATTATTGAACGATTTAGTTTTACTTTACAAGTAATACACCAACAAACAGGTTAAGAGAAAGAAGGTCAGGTACAGAACTGTTGAGCCTATAGGCCAGTGTTTGATTATATCACCCGGATAGATTTCCTTCTCTTTTTCTATTCGTTTCTTTATTTCTATTCTTTGATCAGGATCGCTAACCAACAAGAACATTGTATCAGCAGCCATCTTGAGAACTGCCAGTGGGTTTCTGCTAAACCATATGAGGGAATCCAGGATATAATAGAAAAAAATCTTTCCCATCTGGTGACCAAATCTGGACATTGGATTATCCACAAACCACAAGAAGGCTCTGGACCCTTTTCTATAAAACCAGTCGGTATCGAGGCTTATCGTTTCTGTTCTCTGGAGAAATTTTAAGAGTGTAAAAAACGCTAAGGCAGAGAATAAGAGTATCTGGAGTTGGTTAATCACATGACTCGCAGTGTAAGGAACAAATTCAACAGGATATGGGAGTATCCTGTAAAGCACCCCGGGAAATACACCGATAAAGATGCATAAAAAGGCAAAAAAGCCCATGGCAAGAAGCATGTTTAAAGGCGGCTCCTTTGGCCTTAAACCTGAGTCCTTCGCAAAGAATACAAAGTAGGGGAATTTTATGCCTGCATGGAGGAAGACCCCTGCTGATGCAAGGTTGAGAAGCAACCATATAACTGTCATCTTCTCATGGCCTGATGCGGAAATTATCATTGATTTACTTATAAATCCTCCGGTTAGAGGAAACGCTGAGATAGAGGCTGCACCAACAAGACAAAAAATAAGGGTTACAGGCATTGTCTTATACAGCCCACCTAGGTCTGTGCACTTGCTTTTACCTGTCCTATACAGTACCGCTCCGGCAGACATGAAAAGCAAAGCCTTATAGAGGATATGTGCAAAGGCGTGTGAGGCAGTACCATTGATTGATAGTTCCGTGCCTATTCCAATTCCTGCCACCATAAATCCAACCTGGTTAATAATGCTATATGCCAAAACCCGCCTCATATCATTCTCTAAGATGGCATATATAATGCCGTATATCGTCATCAATGCCCCTGCCCATATCAAAATTTCTGCGCCTGGAAACGCCCTGCACAGGACATACACTGCAGTCTTGGTTGTAAAGGCACTCAGGAATACAGCTCCTGTTACTGTTGACTCAGGATAGGAATCGGAGAGCCATGCAGACAGAGGAGGAATGGCAGCATTCACGGCAAAACCAATCAGTATAAGATAAGACGCTAATCCATTTAATTCTATAAAACCAAACTCGATAGAGCCCGAATTAGATGCGTTTATGATTATGCCGAATAAAAGGAACAGTCCACCCAATAGATGCACAAGGATATATCTTAACCCCGCATCTTGGGCTGCCTTTGTTCTTCGGCTCCAGACGATGTAAGTTGATGAAACTGACATAATTTCCCAGAAGATAAAGAGAGAAAGGAAGTCTCCTGCAAATACAACCCCGAGAGAGCCGCCGGCATAAAGAAATCCAGCCACAGATTCTTGCTGCTCTTTTAAATGGAGAGAGAATAGTGCCCCTCCAAATGCCATTATTACAAAGATATAACCGAAGACCTTGCTCAGTTTATCAACCTTGCCAAAGATAACTTCATAGCCAAGAAAATTAAATACCCAGTCTGTACCCTCAGGCATGTTAAGAAGGTTTATAAAAGCAAGAACAGGAAGTAGAAGTAAATAGACCTGCTTTGCCTTTCCTGTTAGAAATGGGATAATGCATGCCCCAAAAATAAATATAGCTGCCGGAGGAATCCAGTTAGTCATAATAATCCTCTTTCTTTTTAAGCCAAAGTCCCAGGGCCTTTGATACGGCAATGATCAAAGCACATGCAATAAACCCGTACGTGGCATAGAATCCCGGGATTCCTTCCATGGAGAATTGGGGGTGTTTTGAGATAAAAAAATCTAAGGCAATAAGCACGACAAGAGATAGGTGGAATACCCTGCGCATTATTTTTATGTTTTTGGGTTTATCAAAGAACTCTATCTCTTTTTTCATCTTTTTAATTCTCTCCTGTAACACCTGCAACAACGATCCTTGCAAGGTCAAGAAACAACGACGGCCATAGAAACAATACCAACGTCCCTATAGCAGTAATCATAAGCGGTATCAGCACAAGGGCAGGGGCCTCAAGCATGTTTTGTTTTGGCTTAGGGGACTGGTGCTTAGCATAATGAGGTTCTTTAAAGAATGCTGCATGTACTATTGGCAGAAAATAAGATGCATTAAGAATTGAGCTTGTCGCCAACACAATAATAATTGGTATTTGCTTCGCCTCTATAGATCCAATAGCTAAAAACCACTTGCTCAAAAAACCACCGAGAGGGGGGATACCTATCATAGAAAGTGAGGCCACTGCAAAGGCCGACATTGTAAATGGCATCTGTTTTCCTATTCCGGCAAGCTCGCTTATCCTTGTCTTATGAGTAACTAAATAAATTGTTCCTGCTGTAAAAAACAGGGTTATCTTTGCAAATGCATGCATTGTTATGTGCAAGATGCTCCCTGTAATTCCGGACGGAGCAAGGAGTGCAACACCAAGTACGATATAAGATAGCTGGCTAATAGTTGAATATGCAAGACATGCTTTTAAATTATCCTGTCTTAACGCTATAACGGATGCAACTATTATAGTAAAAGAAGCAAAATAAGCAAGGCACGTGCCGAGACCAAGTTGAGAGAGCAGGTCAATTCCGAATACATGAAGTATCACCTTTACGACTGTAAAGACTCCTACCTTCACTACTGCCACTGCATGTAAGAGGGCGCTTACAGGCCCAGGAGCAACCATGGCAGCAGGAAGCCAAGCGTGAAGTGGCATCATAGCGGCTTTTCCGACCCCGGCAATGAAAAGTATAAATATTACAGTCAACAGTGCATTGGAAGCTTTTCCAGCCAGAATACCCTGATTAGAAAATTCGAGAGTTCCCGCAACATTATATGTAAGAAATATGGCAAATAACTGAAAAGCTAAAGATGTGCCCAGTAGATAAACAATATATTTTCTGGCACCTTTTATGGCATCGGGTTTTTCACTATGGGCAACAAGAGGGAATGTGCAAAAGGTGATAGTTTCGTAAAAGAGAAAAAGGGTAAACAGGTTTGCAGAAAAGGCTACGCCAATGGCTCCTGCCATTGCTCCGGCAAAGCACATAAAATATCTAGTCTGCGCATGTTCCTTTAATGTCCTCATATATCCAATAGAATAAAACGATGTGATAATCCAAAGAAAAGAAGCGGTGGTGGCAAAGGTAAGGGCAAGGGCATCGACTCTGAATTTTATTTCAAGTCCCGGTAGGAGCGTGATGAGAGAATATTCAATTACTTTACTATCAAGGATTTGTGGAATCATAGAAACAACCATAAAGAACTTTATTATTGCTGCCAAGATTGTCCAAGATTCTCTCAAGTTAGGGTCTTTATTACCAGACAAGCCGATAAGAATAATCGCTAAAAGAGAAACGGCTACGGTATAAAGCGGCTGTGCTGATTGTATTATTTCCACTAATTCACACCTCCAGAAGCATGTTTACAATTGGTGTTACCACAGATACAGGTATAAAAGCAGCAATACCAAAAACTATACAGAGACCGGCAAGGATAAGCGTCGGGATAAGCATACCCACAGGAGCATCGTCTTGATTTTGGATTTCGGGTTTCAGGCTTTCGATTGAATCCTTAGTTGTTGACTTCTGACTTCTGACTTTTGGCTTCTGATGAAAGTATATCCCCTCAATAACCCTCCAGAAATACACCGCATTAAGGAGAGAGCTTACAAGGATTATGAAAACCAAGAACCACATACCGGCCTTCAGGGCGCCAAGGGCAAGATACCACTTGCTAACAAAACCAACGGTAAGGGGAACACCGATCATCGAAAGCGCTCCAATTGTAAAGGCAGCCATAGTAAAAGGCATCTTTTTACCCATACCTTTGAGACTCGATATATCTTCCATGCCTGTTTTGTAAACAACAGCACCGACTACAAGAAATAAGGTTCCTTTCATCAGGGCGTGGTTTAGTAAATGGATAAGGCTTCCGGTCATGGATAGTTGATTTGAAATGGCAATGCCAAGGACGATGTATCCGATCTGCCCAATACTGGAGTATGCCAGCATCCGTTTTATATTAGTCTGGGCAATAGCAAGAACAGAGCCGGCAATAATTGCAATGACGGAAAGGAAGAGGAGTATCTTTGTAACAGGCACAACCTCCAGATCAAACTTCATCGTAAATACAGAAAACATTATCCGCACAAGAACATAAGCAATAACCTTTGCGGAAGTTGCTGCCATTAAAGCGGACACAACCGATGGAGCATGATTGTATACGTTTGGTAACCAAATATGAAACGGGAAAAGGGCGAGTTTCAGGCTCAGCCCAACCGTTATAAATGCAAAGGCAGTTAGCACAACCTTTGAGTCATAAAGCATAGGCAGCCGCTCTCTCAAATCTGCCATATTCAAAGTGCCGGTAGCCATGTAAAGGTAGCCGATACCAAGGAGGATAAATGTGGCTCCTATTGTGCCTAACACAAGATAGTTATAACTAGCTATAAGAGCAGCTCTCTTTTTCCCTATGGCAATCAGGGCATAACCAGCAAGAGCTGATATTTCAATAAACACATAAAGATTAAATATATCTCCGGTTATGATCATCCCCATAAACCCTGTAACTAGTAACATGTATATTGAGTAAAAGGGGAGTATTTTTTCCCCTTCAACCTCCATCTCAACACTCTTTTTTGCGTATACTGATATAATAAAAGCAATGAATGAAACAATGACGAGTACAAAGCCACTTAGATAATCAACCACATACTCTATACCCCATGGAGGCTCCCAGCCGCCAAGCCAATAACTGATTCTGCCGGTTTCCATGACAGTATTTAAAAGAGAAATTGAGATGATAAAGGACAAAAAATTTGCAGATATGACGAAAGCAAAGGCAATTGACTTATCAATCCTTCCGATGAGAGGAATTATAATTGCTGATATTAAAGGTATAATGATGACCAGGATTGGAAGGCTTTCTGTCAAAGTCATTCTCCCTTCTGAAGCAAGGAGGTGGAAGATAAAAATTTGGAATTTTCTGTCGAATCCTGTTTGCCGCTCACTTCACTCATAATTAGGATTTTATCTTCTTCAATAGTGCCGTATTCCTTAAATATCCTTATTATCAGGGCAAGGGCAACTGCTGTTGTGCTCACAGATACAACAATAGCGGTAAGGATCAGTACATGTGGAATGGGGTTATCGTACGGGATTCCTTCTTTTTCCCATAGTATAGGTGCAGTTCCTCCTTTTACCTTAGCAATAGATATGTAAAAAAGAAACACTGCCGTTTGAAAGATATTCATGCCAATGATTTTTTTAATCAGGTTTTCTTTTTCAATCATTGCATAAAATCCTATCATCATAAGCGTTATATAAACCCAGTAGTTATATTTTCCTAAAATGAGCTCAATCATCTTTCATGCCTTGCTGTTATAAAGAATATGGTTATCATTACAGCAGCAACTGTAATCCCTACACCTATTTCAATGCCATAAATTCCTAAAGAACTTGCCATTTTTTCTGACCCCAGAGGGAGCTTATCGTATTCGAGATATGCACCCCCTGCCAATAAACAGAGAACCCCAATGCCTGCATATATTAAAACGCCTGTTGAATTTAAAAGGTCGCCCATCTCTCGAAAAATTCTTACCTTCCTTCCTTCCTCTAGACCGAAGGCTATTACATAAAGAATTATGCTTGAGCCAAAAATTACTCCGCCTTGAAACCCACCGCCCGGGCTAAGTTCACCATGAGCAATAACATAAAGTGCATAAAGCTGCACAAATGGGATCAGGATTCTGGAGATAGTTCTTATAACTATGTGCTCCTTCATTTCTTTCTCTTTGATAGTAGTATCACAGATATAGCTCTTTCTCCTTAACAGCAATATCAAAGATATCCCTGCTGTAAATATGACAGTAGTCTCTCCGAGGGTATCATATCCTCTATAGCTTGCAAGAATCGCGGTAACAAAATTAGGTACACCTGTTTCTTCATAGGATTCTTCTATAAACCTTTTAGCCAAATGAATATTCGCCGGTGCATCTGGGTCTCCAAAATCAGGCATATCAATGGTGCCATATATCAATACAGCTCCGGTTATTAGTACAATAAATAAGGATGTCAACCATAAAAGTGGCGACTGTTTATCAGTCAACTTTAAGTCTTGAGGATTCAACAGCTTGCTCCACATCCCATATTCCTGACCTTCTTCCTCCCTTTTTGTTCTGCTCAATGCTGCTATTATTAACACTGTTGTAATACCGGCCCCAACAGACGCCTCTGTAAAGGCAACATCTACTGCATTCAGCCTTGTCCATACTACAGTCATTATTAAGCTATATACTCCAAGGATAATGGTTGTACTCAGCAAGTCCTTCATGGAAACTGCGGCAATAGCACACACAACAAGAAATAAAAGAAGCATCAAATCAATCATCAATTCATTCCTTTTTCATTTTTCCACTAAAATTAGTCATCTTTTAGTGACAATAATCTTAACAAACAATTTAGTTCAACAAATTCAAATTTACTCATTAGAAACTATATGGTATTGGCGAATGATCAATTTCTGTCATCACCTTTTTCCCATGGCTTTAGACCCGCCGCATGTGCTGCATTTACGAGAGCATGGGTCGCTGTCGGATTAGTAATAAATATAAATATGACAATTATTAAGAGCTTAATGCTTACAAAAGAAAGCCCTTCATAAATCATCAATCCTATAAATATCATTGCCTGTCCGAGGGTGTCAGACTTGCCCGCAGGATGTATTCTGGAATAAACATCAGGGAACCGGATTATCCCAATTGATGCAACCACAATCAAAAAGCAACCGACTGCCAAAAAGAGGTATGATATAATCGTTGTGACTACCATCAGTCCAGTCTCCCCATTTCTTGATATTTAAGAATAGCTATAGTTGCTATAAAGTTTATAAGCGCATATACCAATGCAATATCAAGAAAATGTGGGCGCTCATAGATAAATCCTATAAGTGCTATGAGCACCACAGTTTTTGTTCCTATCGCATTTGCAGCGAGCACTCTGTCATAAATCGTGGGTCCTTTAATAACCCTGTACAGGACTAAAATTGCTGCAAATACAATAATAGTTGCAACTGCATCAAACATTGATTATCCCTCTACTCTCTTTACCTTTGCCTGCATCTCGCCTGCCAGAAGATCTTTAGCAGGCTTCCTTGCTATGGCATGGACAATGAATTCACCATCCTGGTTTGCCACTATAGTGACTGTACCGGGTGTGAGTGTTATTGAGTTGGCAAGAACTGTTATCCCTATATCTGACCTAAGAGCTGTATCAAATCTGATAACCTGTGGGTCTATCGGCATTTTCGGGTGCAGGGTGCGATAGACCAAGTCGAGATTAGCCAGCAAAATCTGCCAGACAAGCCACGGCACGTATCTGCAGAATCTGAGCATCCTTGTAGAGAAAAGTCTAATATTATCGCTTCCGATCAAAAGGTCATGAGATATGTACGCAACAAAGAGGCTAAATACAATACCTGAGAGCATGAGTAAAAAATGGAACTCACCTGACAGGAGTATCCAGAAAACAAACATTATTATTGAGGTAAAAACAAAGTTCATTTAAAAAAACTCCTCTATTGCTTTTTTATTTATGATAGGGAGGCTCGCGTTTCTATTTCTGTTTTATCAACCAGGATAACAACTTTATCATTTAAGACTTCAAGAAACCCTTCTCTGATAGAAACCAGAAGCTCAGACTTTTGAGATTCCTGAATTTTTATCTGTCCTTCTTTTAAAGATGTAATTAAAGGAGCATGTTGAGGCAGGATGCCCAGGCATCCTTCTGAGCCTGGCGCCGTAATACTTATCACGTCTTTACTGAATACCACCTCGTTAGGAATGATAAGCTCTAACTTGAATGTTTTATCTTCAGCCATATCCTTTTGAGTTGTAATGTAGCTAACATCCCCTGTGTCCCCCATTGATAGGTGGAAATTAGGGCATGGTTTTATTCCTTCATTTTCTTGGCTTTTTCAAGCACTTCGCTCATATCGCCCACCATGTAAAACGCTTGTTCCGGTACATCATCATGTTTTCCATCGACAATTTCTTTAAAACTTCGGATAGTGTCTTCCAGTTTCACATATTTTCCTGGTGTACCCGTGAACTGCTCAGCCACAAAGAAAGGCTGTGAAAGAAACTTTTGAATTTTCCTTGCCCTGGTAACAGTGAGTTTGTCTTCATCAGAGAGTTCTTCCATTCCAAGAATGGCTATAATATCCTGCAGGTCTTTGTATTTTTGTAAAATTCCCTGCACATTTCTTGCTACACTGTAATGTTCATCGCCTATTACCCTGGGGTCCAGAATTCGTGATGTTGAATCTAATGGATCAACAGCCGGGTAAATGCCGAGTTCCGCAATTTGCCGTGACAAAACGGTGGTGGCATCTAAATGAGAGAATGTTGTTGCCGGAGCCGGGTCTGTAATATCATCCGCAGGAACGTAAATCGCCTGCACAGACGTGATAGATCCTTTTTTGGTTGATGTGATTCTTTCCTGCATGTTTCCCATTTCTGTGGAAAGGGTCGGCTGGTATCCTACCGCGGACGGCATTCTCCCTAATAAAGCTGAAACTTCAGAACCGGCCTGGGTAAACCGGAATACGTTGTCAACAAACAGAAGAACATCCTGCCCTCTTTTATCCCTGAAAAATTCCGCTTGCGTTAGAGCGGATAATCCGACACGAAGCCTTGCGCCGGGAGGTTCATTCATCTGTCCGAAAACCAGCACGGTTTTATCAATAACGCCTGACTCTTTCATTTCGAGCCAGAGGTCGTTTCCTTCCCTTGTCCGCTCGCCCACCCCCGCAAAAACAGAGAGACCGCCATGCTGTTTGGCGATATTGTTAATGAGTTCCATGATTAATACAGTTTTTCCCACTCCGGCACCGCCGAAAAGTCCGATCTTGCCGCCCTTAACATAAGGCTCCAACAGGTCAATAACTTTTAAACCTGTTTCAAAAAGAGTAGAAGACGATTCCTGGTCTTCATATGATGGAGCCGGTCTATGAATAGGAGAATGAAATTCAGAATCAATTGCGCCACCGGTATCAACCGGATTACCAAGCAGGTCCATTATACGTCCGAGGCTTTTTTCACCAACCGGTACCGTGATAGGATTTCCTGTATCAACCGTTTCCATGCCCCGCACCAGTCCGTCAGTGGCGGACATAGCCACACAGCGTACCACGCTGTCCCCTAATTGCTGGGCCACTTCAAGGACAAGGTTTATATCTTTTTCTTTATTCTTTATAGTAACAGCATTGTAAATAGCCGGCAGGTTTTCTGGTTGAAATTCAACATCCACTACCGGCCCGATAATTTGAGCAATTTTTCCTTTGTTATTTCCCAATTTAATTCTCCTTTAAATTAAATAGAACGCAGATTTTAACGCCCCCTTAATCCCCCTTGTTAGGGAGGAATAATAATGGGGGGTAATGAACTTTTATCCTTTCAGGGCTTCTGCCCCGGAGATAATTTCTAAAATCTCTTTTGTGATTCCAGCCTGTCTTGCCTTATTATAAGTTAGTGTCAGAGAATCTATCATTTCTCCCGCACTCTTGGTAGCGTTTTTCATGGACACAAGACGTGCTGCTAATTCCGACGCATAAGACTCCACAATTGCGTTATAAAGCTGATTCTCCAAGTATTTTGGAAACAGTTTTTCAAGTAAACTTTGAGCCCCGGGTTCAAAAATATAATCCACCCGCCGGTCTTCCTTTTCTTCAATTTTTTCTACCGGCAGAAGCGGTCTTTCCGTTGGAATTTGATTCATCACTGAAACAAACTTTGAAAATACTATCAGAACTTTGTCGAAAAAAGTGTTGGTGTATTCGTTTATCATTTTATCCACCAGTTCATTCACTTTATCCAGGGTCATAATTTTATTGTCCGAGGGAGAATAATATCGAATATCGTAATTTCTATGCTTAAAAAAATCATTTCCTTTTTTGCCAATACAAAAGAGGGAGATTTTTTTGTCTTGATTTTCTCTGAAGTATGCTTGAACTTTTTTGAACAGGTTTGTGTTATAAGCTCCGCAAAGACCTCTATCTGATGTAACTAAAATCAGGGCGACATTGTTTTCCGCTCTTTTTGTCAGAAGGGGATGTTCAAAGGCGGAAACGGATGAACCAAGGTTTTGCATAAGGGACTGTATTTTTTCAGCGTAGGGTTTCGCGCTTTCCGCCAGCACTTGAGCGCGTCTGAGCTTTGCTCCGGCAACCATTTCCATAGCCCTGGTGATTTGCTGGATGTTTTTGATGCCCTTTATTCTTTTTTTTATATCTTTTGCTGAGGCCATAAAAATACTTTAAAGGTTTAAATCCGAATAGCAAAAACCGAAACAAATCCAAAATTCAAACATTAAATTTCATAAACAACAGAGAGAATTAAGTTTTATTATTTGAGTTTATTTCGGATTTCGAGTTTTAAATAGCAGTTAAGCTCCTTTTTTATACTCTGCTTTGTATCCTTCAGCTGCTTTTTTTAGCAAGTCTACAATGTCATCGGACAATTTCTTCTCCGCGGCTAATTTTTCTCTCAGATGTGGAAAATTTTTGTCCGCGTATTTATAGAAACCTTTTTCAAAAGGTTGCATTTCATTAACCGGCACATCATCAAGATACCCAAAACCGGCAATTGAGATAATCATTACCTGGCTTATTACGTCCAGCGGAATGAACTGGCCCTGTTTCAGGATTTCCACCATTCTGATTCCTCTATCTAATTGGGACTTTGTCGCTTTATCGAGATCCGAGCCAAACTGGGCAAACGCGGCCAATTCCCTGTACTGTGCGAGATCAAGCCGCAGTGTTCCAGCGACTTTTTTCATGGCAGGTATCTGGGCGTTTCCCCCAACCCTGGACACGGAAAGGCCAACGTTAATTGCGGGTCTGACGCCGGCATAGAAAAGATCGCCCTGCAGATAAATCTGTCCATCGGTAATAGATATCACGTTAGTAGGAATGTATGCGGCATAGTCACCTGCCTGAGTTTCAACAATAGGGAGCGCGGTTAAAGAACCACCTCCGAGTTCATCGTTTAATTTTGCCGCTCTTTCCAAAAGTCTAGAGTGAAGGTTAAAAATATCGCCGGGAAACGCCTCACGGCCCGGCGGTCTTCTAAGCAGTAAAGATACCTGCCTATAAGCTACAGCATGTTTATATAGATCATCGTAAATTATCAGGCAATGCTTTTTATTATCCCTGAAGTATTCTCCCATCGCACAGCCCGCGTAAGGTGCTATATACTGCATGGGTGCGGGATCTGACGCGTTAGCCGCAACGATCGTGGTGTAATCCATGCCCCCGTATTTCTCAAGAGTCTCCTGAACTCCGACTACAGTGGATTGTTTTTGTCCTATAGCCACGTAGATGCAATAAACATCTGTATTTTTTTGATTGATGATTGTATCAATACATATCGCGGTCTTTCCGGTCTGGCGGTCCCCGATAATTAGTTCTCTCTGACCCCTCCCTATCGGGATCATGGCATCTATGGCTTTTATTCCTGTCTGAATAGGTTCTTTAACAGGCTGTCTTTGCACAACATTAGGCGCTCTTCCTTCTAATGGAAAGAATTTTTCTGTAGCAATCTCTCCTTTTCCATCAATGGGTTGACCGAGAGCATTCACAACTCTTCCCAACATGGCATCGCCCACAGGAACCTGAATAATCTTGCCGGTTGTTTTAACAATGTCTCCTTCTTTAATTCCTGTGTCCGGACCCATGATTATGACGCCGACATTGTCCCGTTCAAGGTTCAGAGCTACTCCAAAAATGCTATTAGGAAATTCCAATAACTCCATGTACATGCAGTCATCTAACCCATAAACGCGCGCGATACCGTCACCAACCTGTAAAACGGTTCCCACACTTTCCATTTTGAGTTTTTCTTCGTAACCACTCAGTTCTTTTTTTATAATCGAGGTAATTTCTTCCGCCCTTAATGCCAAAACAGACCTCCTTGTAATAAATTTAATAATAAAAAGTTTACAGATGTCAGGGATCGGCTGTCAGCCTGTCATTAGATTCGAGTTCAACATAAAACCTACCTAAATGGTACAAATAATCTGACAACTGAGCTCTGATTACTGTAAACTTTCACATCCCTTCCATTGCCAACAGTTTTTCCCGCATTACTTTTAATCGTCCCATGATACTCCTATCGATAATTGAGGAGCCAATATAAATGATTAAGCCTCCAATAATTTTTGGAAAAACTTTCGCTTCAATTTTTATGGTTTTTTTTATTTTGCTCTCAAGTGCTTTTTTGATTTCTTCAACTTTTTGTTCGGAAAGTGTAATAGCAGACTGCACTTCGGCTTTTACCACTCCCCTGTATGTATCAGCCCTTAACTGATATTCTTTTAGGACTCCTTCCAAAATTTCCACACGGCGTTTATCAATCAGAAGATACAAAAAGTTTTTTAGTTTTAGGTTGATATTTTTGGAAAAAACTTTATCTACTAACTCTTTTTTCTTTTTAGGCTGAACTAAAGGATTTTTTAAAACAAGAAACAGTTTCGGGTTTGTTATCAATAAAGAATCCAGCCACTTGAGTTCTTCTTCAAATTCATCTACTTTATTTAATGCAGCAGCTTCTTCCAGCAATACCTGAGCGTATCTGCCAACGGCTATCCTTTCGATCACGAGACTTCTCCTATATCCTGGATAGCGCTCTCTATCAGCTTTTCCGCCGTTTTTTTGTCAACCGATTTTTCGATTAATTTTTCCGTAGCAATCATACTCAAATTAACCACTTCTTTTCTAATTTCAACCAAGGCGTTCTTTTTTTCCTGATCTATGTCCCTCTTGGCTTTTTCTTTAATTTTTTCCGTTTCCTCTTTCGTATTTTTAACAATATTATCGCTTATCTTTTTTGCTTCCAGCACAGCTTCCTGTATTTTTTTATGCGCTTCTTCTTCTGCCTGAGCGATTCTGGCTTCATAATCGGACTTTAATTTAGAAGCCTCATCCCTGTCCTGGTCGCTTTTAGCATAAGTATCCCTGATTTCATTTTCTCTGGCCTTAATTAAATCGATAATTCGGCCAAATAAAAACTTCTTCAATAGGAAATACAGTAGTACAAATCCGATGCCCTGGACTATAATCAGTCTAAAATCTAAAGACTCCATTTGATCTTACTCCATAAAGAGGCAAGCTGCCGTATCCACAATTCGGTAAGGAAAACCGAATTGGACGGTTCCCCAAGGAAAGCCACCCAAAGGGTTGAGGCCACTGCTGGCAGAGCTAATCTCAGCTTTGCCGATAATCAAATAGGGCTTTCGCCCCGGTTTAGAAGAGAAAAAACTTTCAAGTTTTGCATAAGGTGCTGCAAAAAACAAGAACTAACAGCGCCTAAAAAAAGCGAGTTTTGCAGTGTAATAGTATAACTTCTTGTATGGTCGTGAAAGTTCAGGCCGCTAAACAACAAAGTTAAAAAAACTGATAGTTTCAAGGATTAGAAAAAAACTAACACTTGCCATCTAACGTCTGCCACTGTCTCTACCCTGTTTTGGCTGAAAGCTTTCCCAATTATTTTATTAAACCCAACATCTGATCTGTTGCCGGTAGTTTTGCGAAAAGCATGAAAGCAATAACCAGGCAATAAATAGTCAGCGATTCAATAATTGCCAGACCTATAATCATAGTAACCTGAAGTTTACCGGTTAATTCCGGCTGCCTTGCCATACCTGCCAGGGCGCCTGAAATTGCGTTTCCCGCTCCTATTCCACACCCGAAAGCGGCAATTCCCAACCCCACAGAAGTTGCAATGGCTAATAGAGCAAAATAAAGCATAGTAACACCTCCTTTTTATTAGTTATTTAGTTGTTGGTTAATAGTTCCTACAATAATCTTTTTTCCCCTTCACCTTTGACAAATGATTTAATGTTCATCATGATGACCGACAGCACCTCCTATATAGACGCTGGACAGAACTGTAAACACTACTGCCTGAATTAGAGTTGTCAAGAGGCCCAGCAGCAATATCGGAAACTGGATAGGTATAAAATATAATGAAACTCCCAGCCCTACTAAGATAGCAATGGCTGTATCTTCTCCCATAATATTCCCAAAAAGTCTCATGGAAAGAGAAAGCGGCCGCGCTAATTCCCCTATAATATGAATGGGAAAAAGAAGGGGCGCCATCCATATAGGTTCTCCCACAAAATGTTTTAGATATCCAACAACTCCATTTCTGGTTATTCCAACATAATGGGTAATAAAAAAAACAATCACCGCGAGAGCAATTGTTGTATTTGGGCTGCTGGTAGGGGCATGAAAGAACGGTATAAAGCCCATTATGTTCATTAGATATATATAAATAAAAAGACTGCCGACAAACGGTAAAAAAACAGAAGCGCCGGATCCCAATATATCCCCAAAAAAACCCTGCATTCCTTCTATAACAACTTCGAGGAAAGCCTGCATCCCTTGAGGAATTTTCTTTAAATCCTTAGTAGTGTAATACGTGACAGCCACTAATATTGACGCTACTATCAAAGACATAATAATAGGAACCCAGTGATGCAGGGAAATCCCAAAAACTTCATGGTGCAGGTCCCCCAGTAAATCCATGAAAGAAGGAAGCTCTAAGCTGGTTTTTGTTGCTTTATTTACCGCTTCGTGTTCCACTGCCATAAAATATCTCTAAAAAGTAATGAAAAAAACAAATTACAAATTCATGGTTCGACAGGCTCACCATGACAGTCTCTGTCACCCTGATCCCTTCGATAAACTCAGGACAGTCTTTGTCGAAGGGTTGTTTAAATTTTTATATTGAATATTGTTTTTTATTTGTCACTTGGAGCTTGGTATTTGAAATTTCTTTGTTTTCGATTTGGTTCGTTCTGTTCATAAAATTAACCAATCCCATTCCTATTAATTTCAAAAAAACAATAGACTGCGCTAACCCAATCCCAATTAAGAGAGCGAGATAACTAATAGACAGATGCTCAAAAACAAGAAATAGCGCTATGCTCAAAACAATAAATTTCAAAATGGCAACGATCACAAAAAAGGGCATTCTTTTGTTTTTTTCAATTATCGCAAGGGATTTCACGCTGTTGCACAAAATCATAAAAAAAACAGTACTTATCCCCATTCCAACAGCGAGCCCGAGAGTGACGTCAAAAGACCAGTTTGAAATAGAAATTAAGAGAACGAGGGCGGCCACTATTAAAGATGTATGAAGAACCCTTCGTGGTAATCCTTCATCAATTTTTAAAATGTTCATTTTTTTTATAGGTATCATGTTTTGTTTTTATCTTTTATTACTTTTTTTATAATCTTTAGATATTCCATAAACCCGCCAACAATGCCTAAAACAAGAAAAAGGATAAGAAATATAGGGGAAGTGCCAAAATAATCATCTAAAAAATTTCCGGCAAAATATCCAAAAAGAATAGCCCCTGCCATAAGAAAACCGAAACTGCCGACAGAAGCAAAATCTCGCAGCATCTTTATAGAATCAGAGCCATATTTTTTGAATACCATTATATAGGGCTATTAAGCCGAAAAAAAGCAAACTTTTTTAAACATAAAAAGTTATAATTTAATCATATCGAAATATCAATGTCAATTTTAAACCCAAATCCCGATATAGAATTTTAAAAATTCTATTCCTGTGAGGATTGGAGATCAGTTTTTAAAATTCACGGTATTTTTTTTGACCTCTAAAATTTTTTTTAAACGCACTCCTCCTTTTCTTTTTTTACTCTTTTCTATCTCTCTTTTAGGGTGCTATTTTGCAATTCTGCAACCTAGGGGTACGAATTAACACAGGCAGGTAAGACCAGGGAGAATAACATACCTCAACGATCAGTACTCAGCTTTCAGCAGTCAGTATTACACCTTCGGAGCCACTCTAATGTCTGAGGGGCCTTTAAGGGATATTAAATCCATTGGAGACCGGCTCTAAGCCCATGTCTTTGATCATCTGTAAATCGTCTTGAAAATCCCTGCCTTTGGTGGTCAGGTAATTCCCTACCATGGTGGAATTTGCTCCGGCGGCGAATATCATTGATTGGAAATCTCTCAGGTTGTGTTCTCTTCCCCCCGCAATTTTTATGTCCTTTGCAGGGAGTAGAAAACGATAAATGGCAATGATCTTTAGAATCTCAAGTGGCTTTAATGGAGGAAGGTTTTCTGCCCCGGTTCCCTTAATGGGATGCAAAAAATTTATCGGTACAGAATCGACGTCTAATTCTTTTAATGTAAAAGCTAATTCAATTCGCTGCTCAGGATGTTCGCCTAAGCCGAAAATCCCCCCGCAGCAGGATCTCAGGCCAATAGATTTTGCTATTTTTACTGTCTCAACATCTTCTTCATAGTCATGTGTTGTACAAATTTTCGGAAAATAACTACGGGCAGTTTCGAGATTATGATGATACTCTTCAAGACCCGCTTCTTTTAGTTTTATTAATTCGTCACGGCCTAATATTCCGAGTGAAGCGCAACGGTGGATTTTACCTTCTTCTTTAAGTTTCTTAATGGTTTTGCAGATTTCATTTAATTCCTGCTCTGTGCTAAGTCTCCTGCCGCTTGTAACTATACCAAACTTCTGAGCTCCATGGCTTAAGGCTTCTTCAGCCTTTTGAAGCATCTCTTCACTTTTTATCAAAGGGTATTCATCAATGTTTGTTTTAAAATGGATAGATTGGGAACAAAATACACAGTCTTCCGGACACCTTCCTGACTTTGCGTTTACAATGGAACAAAGACTGATTTTATTCCCTTTAAATTTTTCCCTGATTCGGTTAGCAGAAGCAATTAAGTCAAAAGTATCCTGGTCATTCAAGTTGGACAGAAAAACAGCTTCTGCATTATCAAGCGGTCGGTTTTCTATCGCTTTAGATTCCAACTCCTTGATGATTTGATAATTTTGTTTTGCAGTGTTCATGTTTTTAAACTAAGGATAGCATATGTCAGAAAAAAATAGGAAACTCAACTACTCCTACAAACCAAAAGATATAACACAGATCTTACGGACGATGTGGATTATAGCGGATAAAATTATGTTTGTCCGTAAAAATCAGCGAATTCAAGTCTTCATAGTTGCTTTCAGCAAATCATCATTTGAAATGAATTTCGTTGCCGTTTCAATATAGTCGGACATTACTGTATCTTCTTTTAAATGAGGTATTTTTTTTCGGATTGAAGAGTGAAACCTTTCAAGGATTTCACTGGATTGAACCGGTCTTCTAAAATCAAAAGCTTGAGCTGAGCATAATAGTTCAATCGCAAGAATTTTCTCCAGGTTCTTCACAATGGTCAGGGCTTTTCGTCCACTGATCGATCCCATGCTTACGTGATCCTCCTGCCCCATAGATGTTGGAATACTGTCCGCACTAGCTGGAAAACAGTTCGATTTATTTTCACTGACCAGGGCGGCAGCACAGTATTGGGTAATCATAAAACCTGAATTGAGCCCGGACTCTTTTATCAGATATGTTGGAAGACCCGCATCTCCCCCAAGAAGAAGGTAGGTGCGTCGTTCGGAAATACTGCCCAGTTCTGAAGCTGCCAAGCTGGCGTAGTCCAACGGCATGGCAAGAGGCTGACCATGAAAATTTCCACCACTTATCGTATCTTCAGCATTGAAGATAACAGGATTATCGGTAACAGAGTTAAGTTCACACACCAGTTTTTTATTAAGATGATGAAGAGTGTCCCTGGAGGCGCCATGCACCTGGGGGATGCACCGAACCGAATATGGGTCTTGAACCCGTCCGCAATGTTCATGTGATTTAACAACCTGAGATCCTTTTAGGATGGTTCTCATTCGTTTGGCAACGGTTAGTGCTCCGGGGTGAGGCCGAAGCTGATGGAGTTTTTCAGCAAAGGGTTGATGAGATTCCAGCATGGCTTCCAGGCTGAGTGCTCCAATAAGGTCCGAATAATCCAGGCAACGAGCAAACTTTTCGGAAACTGCAATCGCATGTGCCGAAATAAACTGGGTTCCATTAATTAAAGCAACCCCCTCCTTGGGTCCCAGTTTTAAAGGTGAAAGTTGATGCATTTTCAAAACATCAGAAGTGGGACGATAGCTTTTGCTGTCTTCAGAGAGCATACCTAAGCCAATCAAAGGGAGAAAAAGGTGGGCTAAAGGAGCCAGGTCACCTGAAGCCCCAACGGAACCCTGGGCGGGAACCGGAGGGATACAGTTGTGTTCAAGATGCCAGCAGATTCTTTCGACGACTTTCAGAGAAATTCCTGAATAGCCAAAGCAGAGAGTATGAACTTTCAGGATCAGCATTAGTTTTGCGAGTTCATTTGCAACAGGTTCTCCCACCCCGACACTATGACTTTTTAACAGGTTTTCCTGGAGTGTTCTGATATCTTTTTTAGAAATTTTCCTGGTACATAAAGACCCAAGTCCGGTATTGATGCCATAGACAAGTTTTTCTCCTTCAGCGATTTTTTGAACCGCATCATAACTTTTGGATACATTGGATATGGCTTTATCTGTTAGAATTCCCTGCAGTTCATCCCTTGCAATTTGAAGCGCTTTAGTGATGGTCAGTTGATCCAGACCATATTGAAATTTTTCAGTCATGGCATGTTCCCGGCTGAACAATAAAAGATGGTAATCTGATTAAATTTTATCATAAATCCGGAGAGAAAGCCTTTGGAAGATTTGATAAAAGAGTCGATATTAACCACCGCAAAGAGCGCTGATATCGCAGAGTGGCAGGACCACAACCGCAATTTTGCAGGAAAGCCACCCGAAGGATTGAGGCCGAGGATGGCAGAGCTACGAAGCTAAGCTTGGCTTTGAGCTAAGCTCTGCCGAAATCAAATACAGCTGCCGCCAGTTTACTAATAAAAATTGTACAGAGCTAAACTCAGCTTTGCTAAAATGGGACACCACGTCGGGTATCCAAATGTGGAAACACAATTTTACAAGTTTGCAGTGCAGAGGTTCTATGTCTTATCTGATATACTGGTTGAAAAAATTAAAGAGAAAAGAATAGCAACAGTCCAAATAGATTACCTTTTGGGTAGGTACAGTTTCTAAAGCACGTTTATGCTTCCTGCTGTTTTTTGACGAGGTGGTTGACCGCGCTGATATAAGCACGTGCGCTTGCCTCTATAATATTCGTTCCTGCAGCCTTTCCTCGTACCTTTTGCTTTTTATACTCTACCTGGAGGCTCACTTCTCCTAACGCGTCCCTTCCCTTTGTTACAGCGCGGATTTCATAATCGGACAAACGGCACCTCAGCTTTGTAATTTTATCAATGGCGTTTAAAGTAGCATCCACCGGCCCGTCACCGGAAGCTCTGGAGCTTTTGATTTTTCCATCATAAAACTTTAAAGTAACATTCGCTTCTGGTGTGGTCTCTGTATCTACCAGTATCTTGAATTTTTCAAGGGAGAAGTATTGGATTTCTTCTTTGCCTAACTGGTCTTCTATGATTGCGAGTAAGTCTTCATCATAAATTTCTTTTTTTTCATCAGCAAGAATTTTAAATCGTTCAAAGGCAGTGTTTAGTTTTTCTTTTGACAATTTAAATCCCATTTCTTTCACCCGTGATAAAAAAGCATGTCGTCCGGAATGTTTACCCATCACGAGGTTGGATTTCTCCCACCCCACGTCTTTAGGGTTCATAATTTCATAAGTGTTTCTTTTAGATAAAATACCATGCTGATGAATACCGGCTTCATGGGCAAAAGCGTTTGCGCCGACAATCGCTTTATTTCGCTGCACGTGCAGTCCGGTCAAATTGGCCGTCAGCTTACTGATGCCGACAAAGCGCTTTGTCTCGATTTGTGTTTTTACACCAAAATATTCTTTCCTGGTTTTAAGGCCCATGACCAGTTCTTCCATAGCAGCATTTCCTGCTCTTTCCCCGAGCCCATTGATTGTACACTCTACCTGGCGCGCTCCGGCTTTAACCGCAGACAAGGAATTCGCCACAGCGAGACCAAGATCATTGTGACAGTGGACGCTTATTATTGCTTTTTTTATATTTGGTACGTTATCGACAATGTTTTTAATAAGCTCGCCAAAAGGACCGGGAAGGGCATAACCTACTGTATCGGGGATATTTACCGTGTTAGCTCCTGAGTCAATAACAGCTTCCACCACCTCATTGAGAAACTCCTGTTCCGTTCTGGAGGCATCTTCTGGAGAAAATTCAATATCGTCGGCAAATTTCTTTGCGTATTTTACCGATTGAATAGCCTGCTTGAGAATCTCCTGTTTTGCTTTTTTGAGCTTAAATTCTCTGTGGATTTTAGAGGTAGCTAAAAAGACATGGATGCGAGGTTTTCTGGCTTTTTCGATGGCTTTAGCGGCAGCATCAATATCTTTCTTAAGCGCGCGCGCCAATCCAGCAATAGTAGAACCCTTGACTTCCCTTGCGATAGTGCTTACTGCTTCAAAATCTCCGGGTGAGGCAATTGGAAACCCGGCTTCAATAACGTCAACTTTTAAAAGCGCAAGCTGACGTGCAATCTCCAACTTTTCGCCGGTGTTTAAACTGGCTCCGGGACATTGTTCTCCATCTCTTAAGGTAGTGTCAAATATAACGATTCTATCTTTTTTCACTATATACTATTATACTCTGAGAATCTTTTTTTTGAAGAAGTTTATACCCACCTTAGACCTTCAAGGGGGAAATTTAAGGGGGCATAATCCATTTTTGGTTGCGGTTATGATGTACAGGCATGCAGGAGTTTTATTGTAATTTAATTTTTTATTTTTTGTAATTTAAAGTCCTTCTTTATATTTAATAATTTCGATCTGAAGCTTTTTGTAGCTTGATTAGCTTCGGAAACATCAGCAATCACATGAGGAGTTATAAAAATTATTAATTCTGATTTACGCAGTCTATCCGCTTTTGCTTTAAAAAGGCGACCCAGCACAGGTATATCTTTTAAAATAGGAACTCCGACATTAGAATGGCTTTTTGTTGTTTCCATTAACCCTCCGATAACCAGAGTTTGTTTATCTTTAACAACTATATTAGTATTCGTGCTGCGTGTGGAAAAAGCGGGTTGAGTGAATACAGCAGCTTCGTTAACACTACTGGATTCCTGACTGATTTTTAACGAAACAAAACGGTTTTTATTGATACGAGGAGTAATATTTAGCTTAATGCCAACACTTCTATACTGAACAGTTGTTTCAGTCAAAGGTTGTCCTGCAGTGGGTGTGGTGATAGTTGAACTCTCTATCGGAACATCATTGACAATGTCGATCGAAGCAGGTTTGTTCTCAGAAGTTATAAGAACTGGATTTGATAATACATTTAGTTTAGAGTCTTCAGCAAATGCCTGGAGCAAAGCGGTAAAATTTTTCGTTTGCGAAACGATAGAAAACCCTTGGCTCAGGATAGTTGTTGCAGATTCCCCTAAAGCTGCTCCAACGGAAACAGATTGAGACGCTGCAGAACCCACAGCAAGATCTCCGTTTTTAAATGCCCAGTCAATCCCTGCCCTTGTTTGGTCATCTATAGTCAATTCTAATACCAGCACTTCAATCATCACCTGCAAAGGCATTAAATCAAGTAGCTCAATAGTTTTCAATATTGCAGGATAATTCCTGGGAAGGGTTTTGATTATAACTGCGTTGGTAAACGAGTCTGCGACAAAAAGAATATTACCGGTGACTTCTTCTGACTGAACGGTTTTGACTCTAATTGACGGTTTTTTGGGCTTAGGTTTAGTTTTGCTTTTTACTTTTTTTTCTTTTCGAGGCTCTTTTTTGCTTACTCTAAACCTTTTGTCCATTTCTTCTTTACTGCTTGTCAAGGGGTCTGGTTGATATAATGTAGATAAAAGCGACGCCAGGTCACTAGCTTTTGTATTTTGAACGTAATAAATAAAAGTTTTTTCTTCCAGGCCCTCCATGCTAGGAGCATCTAATCTTGAAACCCAGGACTCGATATTAGGAAGAAGTTCTAAAAAAGGATTGATTATTATTAAAGCATTTAATCTTTCAACAGGAACAAATTTCAAACTAGAGCCCGAGTCTTGAGCCTTGTAACCTAATGAATCAAACACTTCAGTTAATATGTTTGCTATTTCGAACACATCAGTATGTTCCACAAGGATTAGCCTCACCTGTATCTTATCCAGCGTGTTTATATCTAATACATTAATGATTTCTAAAATCCACTTAATATTATTAACAAAGTCAATAATAATCAGACCGTTTTGATCAGGAGTTGATAATAAACTTCCCTCCTTGGTCATCATAGGGGTAATAATATCTTTCAGGGAACCCGGTGTAACGAAACTTAAAGGTATTATTTGTAAAATTTGCTCATTTGTATCAGGAACAAGGGTACTGTCCTTTCCTATAAAAAGCTTAAAAGGTCTATCTAATTTCGATATCCAGAACTTGATGTCTGGAAGAATATCTGGAAACGGATTTATAACTAACAAGGAGTTTATTTTTTTAATAGGAAGAAAATTTATTACAGAGAAGCTATCAATGGGTTTACTCTTGGTTGAAGCCCCGGGTTTAGCTCTGGGTGCAACTTTACGTTTGGCTTTGGGTGCAGGTTTAGTTCCGGGTACAACTTTGGGTTTATCTCCGGATGGTCCCGCTGAGGCATAGCCCATTGCATTAAAAATTTCTTTTATATCTGCTGCGAATTCGTTCACATCAGAATGTTTGATAGGGAAAAGCTTTACCTGCAAACTTTCAGCAGCTTCTATATCTATTATCTCAATAATACCTAACAACTGTTTAATATTACTGGCAGTGTCGATAATCACCAGGTTATTGGTTTCAGGAATATCTAAAAAGCTGGCATTCTTGGACAATAAAGGGCCAATAATACTTTTCACTGAACTTGTGGAAATGTTTTTTAAAGGTATTATCTGAATAATTAATCTGTCCCGTGATGGAACAAGGGCGCTATCTTTTCCGAAAAAGATATTTAGCGATTCTTTTTTGGCTGACTCAACCGGCATGAAGCGATAAAATTTTCCTGTTTTTATCACTGTTAAATTATTCAATATTAGTATCTTTTCTAAAATCTTAAATAAATCTTTAACTTTGGCTTTTTTAAAAGTTTGTAATGTTATTTTACCGGATATGCCGGGGTCTATAATGTAATCGATTTTTAATAGATCACAAAATGTGATAATAATATCTTTAACGTCAGTCGATTCAAAGTTTAAAGTAACATCTTTTTCAATTTGAATATTTTTTGGTACCCGGGGGTGTGGTATTTTTCTCGGTTTTTTTCGTGCAAGAGATAGAACTTTCGACTCCATTGTTACGTGTTCAAAATCACTTGTTATGGTTTCTTTTTTAACATGTTTTTTAATTTGTCTGTCTTTCTTAACTTCTTTAGATTTCTCGGCAATATTTGAAATAGCCTCAGAAATGGAATCCAGAGTTTCACCAATTTTTTGCTCCTTTTGCTCTTTGATTTCTTCTGCTTGAGAAGCACCTTTCTCTGTTTTCTCGGTCACTTCAAGGGCTCTTTTCGCCTCACTTTGTCTTATTTTTTCTTCTTCAACCTTTCTTTTGGTTTCATCACTTGGTTTTTGAACAATCAGCTTTTCTATGGCAGATTTTTTCTGTGCACATGAGGAAGACAAAGCTAAGGCTAAACAAGCGACAAAGCATATCAAAATTTTATTGAGGCCTGTTATAATGCGGTAAGTGTTAGTCACTCTGATTTATCCTCCTCATTGTTTAGCAAATAATTTAAGTTTTCAGCCGAGATTTTTTTTAGCAAATCCATCTATAATAAATTTAGCCTTTAACTTTTCCGGTTCTCCGGATTTTACCAGCCGGATATTTAAATCTCTAACAAACAAAAATTTGTCTGAGTTTTCAATCTCATAAATAATGTCTTTTAGCTCTCTTAATGTGGATTCAACAGTTATTTCAATGGGAATTTGATAAAACGATTCCTTTTCAACAGGACTACTGTTTTTAATATTTGTTATTGTAGTGCGTGCTTTTTTAATAATGCCTTCGAGTATCGCTTGCAACTCGGATGCCGCTAAAGAAGGCTTGGCACTAACCAATAAAACCTTTCCCATTTTATCAAATTCTTTCTTGATGTACAGTACTCTTTTTTTAAGTTGGTCATCCCGTTTAAGAATAGCTTTATAGCGATCAAGAAGCATTCCTTTTTGTTCAATTTTATCCTGAATCTCCAAATGTTTTCTGTAGACTGGTTTAACAATCAATAAGTATATTACTGCAAATCCAAAAAGCACTCCTCCGACATATAAAAATATTTTTTCTCTACTGGTCGTATTCATTTCACCACCACATTTTTTAATGGGAGTTTCATTTTAAATTGTTCTCTATCTTTTACATGGCTAATGGAATCAACAAAATGTACATCAGTGAAAAGGTCCGATTGTTCTAAAAGAGGAACAAGCTTTGATGTTGAATCTGCAGTACCTGTAATCACAGCAGCGCTTTGTTTTATCACCAAATTTTGCAACCATACGTCCGAAGGAAGTATGGTTGTTAATTCTTTTAAAATTATTAACCGGCTTGGATTACTCGTTTGGATCTCTTTAAGAAAAAGTTGTTGACGGCTTATTTGTTCATACTCTCGCTCAAAATTATCGGCTATTATAACTTCTTTTTTAATTTTTTTAATTTCATTTTCTATGTCATTTAAAGTCAAATATTCTTTAAAAAAAGCGCTTGCAAAAGTTATAAAAAGTACAAATACAAAAATGCCTGAAAGGATCAACATTGTTTTTAAACTATGATCCTGCGCATATTTCTTAAGCGCTTCCGGGAGAAAGTTTATATAAAACTCGCTTTTTATGTGATTCTGAATACCCGCGCCAATTGCATTAGCAAGAAAATTCCTGTCCTTTTCGGAAATATCATAATTCCTGCTTTGAAGCTTAATCAGGGGATCCAATAATTGAACTTTCCCCGTTATCCTTTGTTCCAAATGCTTTTTTACAGGCTCGGTCAACAATCCCCCACCACTTAGATAAAAACAATCTATAACTTGTTCTGAAACAATCTCACGGCAACTGGCAAGGGACAGATTAATTTCTCTAATTAGGAACTCCGTAAAATTTTTGGCAGCAGCCTCCAATACAACGTTAGATACAATTTCATCTAAAAGGGATTTTTTCCAAGCATCATTTCCCGATGTGGTTATACTTCTTGTATAAACAACCGAGTTGTCTAAAATAAAAGAGATGTTAACACCCCTGAAACTTATTTCAATAACTGCATTAAGAATTTTCCGGTCATAGTCAATAAAAGAAAGCAGGTTAAAATTTGACACAGTAGACAAACTAACCATTGAGGGAATTATAGAGGCCTCTTTCAGAAGATTAATACAGTGGTCAACCTGAGATTTCCTTGAAACAGCAATTAGAACATTATATAAATTTTCTTCTCTTTGTTTTATAATTTGGAAGTCGTAATAAATCTCATCTTTAGTTAGAGGCACATGCCTTTCAATTTCATATTCTAAAATATCTTTAATATTTTCTTTTTTAGGAGTTGGGATATCTATATATTTCAGAATAATGTCGTGTCTTGGAAAACAAAAAGCCCCCCTGATGTTTTTTAGACCGTTTCTTTCCATAAAATCATTTAAACTAGCTATGAATTGGCGTTCTGATTCTTCTGACCCGTTTGAGCCGTTTTGCCAGATATGATAGTCAAGTAGTTCCATACCTTGCAAAGTTTTTCCTAATAGAGCTATAGAAGTTATTTCTTTTTGGAAATCAATGCCAATTGATTTTTCAATATATAATTGCTTCATACAATTAATGAGCAAAACGTTTTTTTTAGCAACGTTTTTATGCTATCCGGAGCGGTAGCTCCATTTGGTTGTGGCCAGCCACTTCATTAATTACCTTATTTTATTATCATTCCAATATCTTGTAAGAATGAATGATGGTCTTCCAAAACCAATTTTTTCAAATGTAGCTTTTATAGTTCTTTTTATACTACTATCATTTAAAAAACCTGTTGATTCAACAATAAAATGGCTTGATTTAGAGTTATCGTATTTCCCGTTTTGCATTCTTGAAAGAAGAATTGCTTCAGCTTCATCGGGGGAGAATAATATCTCCAGCAATTTTTCATCAGCGGTATTAGGATTTATAAATTCAATATTCTGAACTGTTAGCATGTCGTAAATACCCAGAAATCTTTGACCCGATTTTTTGTTTTTTTGCGTATTTTCTGTTCCATATAAAATTTCTTCAGTCATGCCTTTTACCAAGATCAGTTCTTCAACAGAATCAAAGAAATCATTTTTACATTCATAGGGAGGAGACAAAGTAAGATAATAATCATCTTCAGCTCCATTAAAGCGGTGCAGGTTGTCTTTATCACGCCAGTCCAATATTGAATCGGCAATAGAATCTCTAAGGCTTCCTGCCCCAATTCCAGACTGCTCAAGAATTTTTATAATGGTATCTCTAGGGATGATATTTAAATTAAGTCTTCCATTAATATCTTTAATTGAGTACGAAAACCCACCCTTCCCCAATTTAATGTTTTTTCTGTTTTTTGAGCTAATAAGTTCCGCATCACTTTTTATATCGGATGTGTCCTCCTCTAGCTCCGTAACGGAAGAGTTTTCTGTATCCTGAGGGGTTTCTTGGAATCTTTTTCTACCAAATACAATCTCCCCTTCTTCATCAAGAGTATGAAATTTTGCATCCTGGAGAATTTCTGTAATTGCAAGGTTTATCCCTGCTTGAGCAAAGTAATAGCTTTCGATTTCTTCTTTAAAGTTTTTTGTAGTATTAATTTCTGTTCTGGTTGCGTGAGTAAACTCCGTTGCAATAGCAAATAATAGAACCATAATCCAGAGAGTCATCATCAGTGCAATCCCTTCTTCGAGATAAAATAATTTGTGAAAATATAATCTAATGTGGGAGATGCCTTGCAAAGGCGTAGAGATCTTTTGTGGTTTCAAAAAACTCGACTGGAAACGTGATGCCGCTACTTTGCATCTCCACAAAAGATGGTTTTGCTCACTAAATTGTTTATCTTTACTTGTCAATGCCATTTATTATTCAATGTTAAAAAATCTAAATTCCATTCCTGCGTTTAATAAAATTATGAAAGACGGCAGATAAAATGTTTCAATCTTTTTATTGATTCCTTCCTTTTGTGTTTGTGTAGCTATAGTTACTTCGACAGCTCTGGGTAAATTGTCTTTATTTATATCTTTTTCATTTGAGGAGAAATTCGCTACCCATTCTCCATCATTTTCAATATCGCTATTGACGCTATTTAATACATAATATCTAAATCTAAGGTCACTAATATCTTTTGATAGTGTGATAGACCTGATTTTTTTCTTGCCAGTCTTGCTGAAAGGGTTATAAAGTTGAATAATTTCTTCCGTCATTATTAATAGTTTTTTATCTTCTTCGAAATAAAAAGAAACCTTCCGTAATTTATCCGTCGGAAGAGAAAGATCACTGCTTTTTGTAGATGATATAAAGCTGATAAGATTCGGTTGTCCTTGAAAGGCAAGTTTTTTATCTTCATTTTTATTATCCTGTTGGAAATAGTAAGGATGTATTGAGCTGATCTCTTTTCCCATCAAATCCACCAGATATTTCATCCTGTAAAAAAAGTCAACTCTTTCATCCCCTGTTTCCCATGCTTTGATTCCAAGGCGGAATGCTCCAAAAGCTAAAACAACAATGATAGTTAATATGGTCAGAGTTACAATCAGCTCCAGAAGCGTAAAGCCATCTTCTGTGCCGTTAAAAATGGTATTAAAATGTCTATCAATTTTTTTTTTCACAGGAGGTTCTATCTAAAAATTAACTATTTCAATTTCCACTTATATCACCCTTCGTCACCGCACCGGAAATGTACTTATTTACAGTATATTTTGCGCCGCTCATATCAGTTTGAACGTACTCCCCTTCAGATTGACCGCTCGGAAGATTCTGCTCTCCAAATTGTAAACCTCTTGAAAAATCAAATGCGTGTGAGTATTTGCCAAGTAACAGGTCTTTTGATGATTGATTTGCCGTAGTCGAAGATTTTAATGTAACAAGTTCCATCTCGCGTTGTCCATGCTCAGAGTTCCAAAATACTTTTAACTTTACTTTATCAACAAAAATAGATTTCCCTGTATTTTCGTCTTTCAGATTTTCAAATTGGGGATGTAACCCGGCAAGATCATAATTTTCCACTGAAAGTGCCCAATGATAGTTGTCGTCTTGCTCAAACACACCCTCTTGATTAATAAAAATGTTGAATTTAGATTCAAGTTCATTCATTTTATTTTGAGCAAGTATCGCTGCTCTCAGGTAATCATCTGAAACTTTTATTGAACGTAATCCTCCTGAAAATAGCTGTAAGATTGTAACAATACTAATGCCCATAATTACCAGGGAGACTATAACCTCGATTAATGTAAATCCTTTTGCAGGATATAATAATGGGTCTAAACCTCCTCTAATCCATTTGTTTTCCTTAAATCTCTGTAAAAAGAATAAAAGATTCATATTTTTTTAACTTTACGAAAAGACCCGTAAGCTATCTTTTCATAATTTTAACCCTTCCCGTAATTTCATCAAGATGGATTTCATAATTACGATCTGAGTTCGGTTCGTTCCTTTTTTCTAAATACACTATTACTTCAATAGTATTTCCTTGAGGATAAAATGGAATTTCAACAATACCTTCTTTTATAGTGGATAATGCTGCATCGACTTTTTTTATTATAATTTCTTTTGAGGTGTTTCGAATGTTGGTAGCGGTCTTACGAGCCTCTTCAGCATCAAAGGAATCCTCACTTTCCACATTTTCTACGTCAGATGAAACCCAATATGAAGAATTATCTATGTCTACATAGAAATAATATGGTTTTTTAGCACTTATTGCCTGGCTTCTCGCGTAACGAAATGTTGTAGCTAATTCTTTCGCTGAAGTTTTGAGCTTTGTTTTCATAATGGATGATACTAATAGAGGCGTTGCGATTACTGATAGTATACCTATCAATACCAACACAACAATTAATTCAATCAAGCTGTAACCAGAGGGAAACTTTTTAGAAAGGTATTTCATTAATACTAAATATTGCTGTCAGTAAGGAAAGAACTATAAAACCTACGATACAGGCCATCATAAGTATCAATAAAGGCCCTATTAAAGCAATAATATTTTTAATCGAAACTTCTATCTCATTATCATATATATCAGAGACTTTGAATAACATCTCCTCAAGATTCCCTGTTTCCTCTCCAATAGAAATCATGTGGATAGCGAGAGGAGGCAGGGAATTACTTTCTTTTAGAGGCCCTGAGATTCCTTTTCCCACCTTAACTCCAGAATGTATCTTCTCCAGAGATTGAGAAATGACCCTGTTATTAATAACCTCCTTAACTATTAATAGACTCTGCAAAACCGGGACACCGCTTTTAATTAAAGTTCCAAAAGTTCTGCAAAACCGGGATATCTCTATTTTCCTCACTAAACTACCAATATAAGGAATTTCCAATACCCAGGTGTCCCACTTGCATTTGCCTTGTGGAGTTCGAATGTAGTGCCACCCCATATAGCAGGAAAGGATGATGAAAAAAAGGATAATCCACCAATAGTTAGAGACAAAAGAACTGAGGCCTATTAAGATTGCGGCAGCAAGAGGTATAGTTTGTCCAATATCTGAAAAAATTATTGCGAATTTTGGAATAACAAAAATCATTAATACAACTACAGCTGAACCGCCAATTAATGCTAACAATGCCGGATAAATCATGGCAGATTGTATGTTTTCTTTTAGCTTTTGAGTTTTTTCCAAAAAATCAGATAATCTCTCGGTAACTTCACCTAAAACTCCTCCAGTTTCTCCAACCCTAACCATGTTTATAAAGAGTCTCGTAAATATTTTTGGGTGTTTAGTAAGGGCGTCGGCAAAAGTACTGCCACCATGCACCTTTTCCCTGACAGTCTTTATAATATCTCTTAATTTTTCTTTTTCCGTAAGATCGGTTAAGATAAACAAGCTTTTATCCAGGGTGATTCCAGATATTAACAGTGTTGATAGTTGCCGGGTGAATATCATTATGTCATTATTGCTGGCCTCTTTAAATGGATTGGAAAACGATAGGCTGGAGGAATTTGGATAAAACCCTTTTTCCTGTTTAATCTGAATCGGCAAAACATTCTGTTTTCGCAAAGCTGTAACAACCTGTTGTTTTTCTACAGCATCAATTTTACCTGTGATAAGTTTTCCATGCCGATCTGTTGCTTGATAAGCGAAAACAGGCATCGTTTATATTCCCTCTTCCAATGTAACCCGGTAAATTTCTGAAACAGAAGTAACACCATCTTTTACTTTCTGCCAGCCGTCTCCCCGCAATGTGGTCATTCCCAGTGATCGCGCTTTTTCCTTGATATGCACAGAGCTTGTTTTTTTAAGAATCATATCATGGATTTCCTCATGGACTAAAAGCAGCTCATAAATCCCGACTCTCCCTCGATATCCTGTTCGGTTGCATTTTTCGCAACCCTCTCCTTCATACAGATCATTAACATCTAAAATATCTTTTATTTCTGAGCTTATTTCCTCCATACTCTTTTTGCCAACTTTAACTAACTTTTTGCAATGGGAACAGATTTTACGAACCAGCCTCTGAGCCAAAACTCCTACAAGGGCAGAAGCCATTAAGTAATGTTCAATTCCCATGTCTGAAAGTCGAGTAATTGCCCCTGCAGAATCATTTGTATGCACAGTGCTAAAAACCATATGGCCGGTCAACGCTGCCTGAATAGCTATATCAGCTGTTTCGGCATCCCTTATTTCCCCTACCATTATAATATCCGGGTCCTGTCTGACAATGGAGCGAAGACCACTGGAAAACGTTAATCCAATTTGAGGTTTGACGTGAATCTGGTTTACACCATGAAGTTGGTACTCAATGGGATCTTCAATGGTTATTATTTTCTTGTCGGAGGAATTTAATTTATTTAAAGAAGCATATAATGTCGTTGTTTTTCCGCTCCCGGTAGGGCCTGTGACTAGTAGCATACCATAAGGTTTGCTTATTATGTTTTCAAATATTTTTAAAGAATTTGCGGGAAATCCAAGTTTGGTCAAATCTAAAACCACATTCCCGCGGTCCAGTATTCTTAACACTACACTTTCACCATAAATGGTAGGAATTGTAGACACCCGCATATCTATTTCTTTGCCAGATACCCTGTGTTTAATACGTCCATCTTGGGGCAACCGGCGCTCGGCAATATTAAGCTTTGCCATAATCTTTATTCTGGATGAAATCGCATTCTGAAGCCGTTTGGTAGGAGCTTCCATATCATGCAACACACCATCAATACGATATCTAATTCTCAGATCGTTTTCAAAAGGCTCAAAATGAATATCACTAGCCTCAATTTCTACAGCCCTGCTGATAATTAAATTTACCAGTTTAATGACCGGTGCTTCAGAAGCCATATCTTTTAAATGCTCCACATCGTCTGAATCAGTAGAGCTTAAAAGTTCTAATTCCTCTTCTCCCATGTTTCCCACTATTCGTTCCATAATAGATGCGCCGCTTCCATACCAATGTTCAAGGGTTTCAATAATATCTTTCTCAGGGGAAAGGCAAACTTCTACATTGAAGCCGAGAGTCAATTTAAGGTTGTCAATAGTATAAAAATCCAATGGGTCTACCATGGCAATCGTAAGCTTGTCCTTATCCAGTTTTACAGGCAAACATTTGTGCTCAATTAAATAGTTTAATGGAATATTTAAATCTTCAATAGGAACAGGAGACTTGGGATAGTCCTTTTTTTTAAGACAAGCGATATTCAACTGCTTACTTATGGCTTTTGTCAAATCTTCTTCATTGATAAATCCCATATCTACCAAATATTTTCCGATATGATTCCCGCTTGTAATTTTCTTGGTCTGCAATTCTCGCAACATTTTTTCGGAGATCATTTTTTCTTTCAGCAAGATTTGTTCGATTGACTCAATTTTGTTATTCATATTTGAACCAAGGAAAAACACATTAATAAGCTAAACATATTTTAATTCTCTTGCCCAGGTTTTCTTTATCTTCTGTTAATTACCTGAAACGTGCTGCGATGGATTTGTTGTTATTGCCCCGGATACATGAGGTTTTGTTGTTATTGCCCCGGACACATGAGGTAATGGTTTTTCAGGAGGCTCCCATTTTTTAATAGCAGCACCTATCAGTTTTTCCCCTTTTAATTTGTTCGGTTTACTTAATATTTCTTTTCTTTTTATCCTGTTTTTATTCAAATAAAATTCATACGATTTACCTTTAGGGTCAATCAGTACTACTTTATCATTATTAATTTTGTTAATTTTGTACTGCCCGATCATATCGTATATTTTATACCCTTTCTTTTTTATTTCCTTTTTATCTGAAGTTTCAGGCATAAAATATTTTCCTTCAAGAATTGCCCTCTGTGTAGAGATGCTTCCACCAAGTATTCCACTGACTGTTATCTCGGGAGGAGGAGTAAGCTTGGGCGGTGGTGGCGGAGGTAGTTTGGGTGGAGGGGGAACCCACTCTTTGCGGCTTGATCTGAACAAGTTTTTATTAGGAATAACCTCATAATCAGATACGGAAATATTCTTCCTTTTTAAAAAAAAACCTGTTTTTTCTTTCAGGTTGATATCAGCTAACTTTACCTCTGTTTTTTTAGTCGAATCGAACCAGATTGATAACACCTTTCCTACGAAAAATAATATTCCAATGCATATAATCAGGTTCGGTATTGCAAACTTTTTTCTGAAAAGATTAATTAATTGTTCAATTTGTATCATATATGCTATTACTCTGAAAAAATTTATTTAAGGAAGTTCTTTTACCGCAGAGAAAGAACTTTTCCCTCTCCACTGCAAAGCTGTAAAATTGTGTTTTTTTAGTAAAGTTTTTGTTAGGCAATTGGGAGGCAGCCTATTTGATTATCGGACATGCGCGGCCTCAACCCTTCGGGAAGCTTTCCTTTGGAAACCGTCCAATTTGGTTTTCCTTACCTAATATGGTTGCAGCCTCTCCGCACTATGCCTTAGCATCTTTGTAGCCTAATAGTGCCATTAATTATATCGCTTTTATGTTTTCCTCACAAACATATTTGTGAAGTTGAAGCTGAAAGCGGGCATTGATATTTTCCTCTAAAATCCAGTTGGCCAGATCTTTACTTTTTAATCGGTTATGATTTGGAGAAAATAAAATTGTACATAGTTTTTCCAAATCTTTTTCTTTGATTACTTTTACTGCCCAATCAAAATCTCCTCTGCTGCTAATTACAAATTTGATTTGATCCTTAGATGATAAATATTCAAGGTTGCGCCAATCCGTGTTGTCAAAAAACCCACTGCCTGGACATTTAATATCCATTATTTTTATAACCGATGGGTTTACATTTTTTAGGCTTACAGTTCCATTGGTCTCCAACAGCACAAAATAATTTTTACTTACAAGTTGATCAAAAAGCCCAAAAACATTTTTTTGAAGAAGTGGTTCTCCCCCGGTCACTTCAACTAAGTTACAATTTAATTTTTCGATTTCCTTTAAAAGATCATTAATTAAGAATTCCCTGCCTTTGTCGTAAGCATATGTGGTGTCACAATAATCGCATCTCAGGTTGCAGCCGGTTAGCCTTATAAAGGCACAAGGTAAACCGGAATAAGTGGATTCTCCTTGTATTGATTTAAATATCTCGTTTACTTTTAGTGTATTATACCCATTAGATCCTTTAACTTGAGGGAGTGATGAATTATCCATGGAAGTGTTTAGCGAGCGAATTTAAAATAAAATTATACTCTACACTGAAGCTTCCCAGTCACTTGCTACGGGGAGCTTCAATGATCTTACGTCTTTCTAAAAAACGGTACATTATATCATAAACTTTAAGGAATATTCTATTTTACGAATTTTAGAATTCATAGCTTGGTTCGCTTACATTTGGAATAATTGAAAGTGTTTAGCGAGTGAACCTTAAGTTAAATCATACTCTATCATTGAACTGGGGCTGGTTTTCGAAGTTATTGTGAATTATAGAAATAACAATACGGAATTACGGATGAGCCTTACAAGTCTGGGCTGTCCTTACGGATCGGAGATTTTTAATACTGTGGGCATGGTTTCAAAGACCCTTGGTTTCCATGAAAAAAAAATGTCCTTGCCTGGAATCCGCCTTGGAAAGCGTCACCATGGCCTCTGAAGATGTGAAAGATGCGATGGGAATATGGTAGACTTACTTTAATGACGATTACAGCTCCCACAAACCAGGAACCGTCCACATTGCTTTTAGACTATTTTCACCTTCTTCCTAAAGGACGGGTGTTGGATGTGGCGATGGGGAAAGGTCGAAATGCCCTCTACCTGGCGAAACATGGTTTCGAGGTGGAAGGTGTTGATATTGACGAAACTTCAGTTAAGGAGTGCAGGGAAGTGGCATCTAAGAGAAGGCTGAAGATTAAAGCGCAGGTAGTGGACCTTACCGGTTATCGTATTTTCTCAAACACCTATGATGTTATCCTGTGTTTTAATTATTTGCAAAGAGATTTGATTCCTCAAATGAAAACAGGGTTGAAGAAAGGAGGCATTATCCTTTATCAGACTTTCCTGATTGATCAGCACATCAAGTTCGGGAAGCCTAAACATAAAGAATATTGTTTTGAACACAATGAACTCCTTCGCTTCTTCCAGGACTTCCGCGTTATTTATCATAAAGAAGGTTTCGTAACAGAGGAAAAGGCAGTAGCTAGTCTTGTGGCTCAGAAAGATGTTTGAAATATTATAATCTTATCAATATTAAATCTGTGTTCTATAATATTATTTTTTTTCAGCATTATTTACTTGCTTTGCCTTATTGGAGTGGTCATATTAAGCTGAAATTGCTTATTAAAACGGGGATTTATTATGCCAAGTACAAAACCTGAAAAGTTGACATTTCGTCAAAATGTAGACCTCATGGCAGACCGCGCAATCAAAGTTCTTGGGCTTGAGGAAGGTGTAGCTCAGGCGCTTAAGTGCTGCGATTCCGTATTACAGGTTAAATTTCCTGTTGACATAAGCGGCAAGATACAGATTTTTACTGGCTGGAGGGCTGTCCACAGTACACATCGTCTACCTGCCAAAGGCGGCATACGTTTTGCCCCGTACGTTAACCAGGATGAAGTGGAAGCGCTGGCTGCATTGATGAGCTATAAGTGCGCGCTTGTTGATGTGCCTTTCGGCGGATCTAAAGGGGCTCTTCTTATTGATCCCGTTCAATACAATCGAGATGAACTGCAGCACATTACACGACGGTACACTTTGGAACTTTCAAGAAAAGGCTTTTTAAGCCCTGCTACCAATGTTCCGGCGCCCGACGTGGGCACCGGAGAGCGTGAAATGGCCTGGATGGCTGACACTTACAAACACCTGCATCCGGAAGACGTAAATTATCTTGGGTGCGTTACAGGAAAACCTGTGCGCCATGGAGGCATACGAGGACGTACCGAGGCCACAGGGCGGGGCGTACAGTATGCTTTGCAAGAATTCTTCCGCCACAAGGAAGATGTCAAGCATGCCAATATGTCTGGTGGTCTTGGTGGAAAGTGTGTGGTTATTCAAGGCCTTGGAAACGTAGGTTATCACGCGGCAAAATTTTTATCGGAAGAGGATGATGTAAAAATTATTGCCATTATAGAAAGAGATGGCGTGATTGTTAATAAAAGGGGGCTTCCGGTAGAAAAGGTTTTACAATTTATAATAAAAAATAAAACCATAAAAGGTTTTCCCGACGGTAAATTTGGTAAGAACGGAGCCAAGGCACTTGAGATGGAGTGTGACATTCTGATTCCGGCCGCTATGGAAGGCCAAATCACGAGACAAAACGCCAACCGTATCAAGGCAAAACTAATTGTCGAGGCGGCAAACGGACCGGTAACATTTGAAGCTGATAAGATCCTTAACAAACGTGGTATAGTTATGATGCCGGATACGTTTGTTAATGCAGGCGGCGTTACGGTTTCCTATTTTGAGTGGATCAGAAATCTTTCGCATATAAGGTTTGGCCGTATGGAGCGCCGCTACGATGAATTACAGGGTCGCCAGTACGCGGATATGCTGGAAGAAGTAACGGATAAGAAAATTCCAGATGGGAAAAGAAATAAACTAATACGCGGCGCCACAGAGATTGATCTGGTGCGTTCAGGCTTGGATGATACGATGCGCCTTGCTTACCAGAAGATGCGTGAGGCTCTACTGTCAAATAAAAAAATACACGATCTCAGAACCGCGGCATTCGTAATTTCCATAAAAAAGCTTGCGAACTCCTACCTGGATATCGGAGTTTTTTAATTTAAAATATCTTCGTAATCGTTTCTAAATTAAATCCTTCTCTTTTAAATACGTCATTATTAATTTAACATTTTCTTCTACAGTTTTATTAACCGTATCTACCACCAGGTTGGGATTTTCCGGTTTCTCGTATGGATCGTCAACTCCGGTAAACTGCTTAATTTCACCTTTACGCGCCTTTGCATACAATCCTCTTGGATCTCGCTGCTCACAAACTTCAAGCGGTGTATTAAGAAATATCTCAATGAAATTAGTTGAAAGCCTGCGCACAAATTGGCGGGACTCTCTATATGGAGAAATAAAAGACGCGACAACCGTAATATTATTTTTAACTAAAATGCTGGAGAGGTGGCCGACACGCTCAATATGCTGAATGCGATCCTTCCTGGAGAAACCAGTTCTCGGAAATAGTTGCCGAACGCTTTCTCCATCTAACCGTTCCATTTTTCGATTTTCTTTTTTTAACTCTTCATAAACCGCATTGGCAATTGTTGATTTCCCTGAGCCGGGCAAGCCGGTAAACCATAAGACAAAAGGAGCAACCTCGACCCTGCCAAAACTTACTTTATTCCAGGATCGTTCATGTAAATAATAGAGAAATATTTTCAGAAAAACCTCGATGCCGCCTACCGCAAAAGCAGCCGCCAGCTGTTTTGTGAAAATCCAGACCAGTGAAATGGTAGTAACGGTAGCAGTAATCCGCCAAGAAAGAGTTTTTATAATACTGCGACTATGTTTTTCTTTATACATGCGTACTGACCCTACATAAATAAATAATAAATCGCAAATTATACTTTATTGTTATTATTATTTCATTAACTTAATAAACAATAATTTATTTGCTGCAAAACAGCAATATGTTATATTTTAAAATACAGTTCCACACAGGTTTTTACTTAAAAGGTAATACTTCATGATTATTGGATTAACTGGTGAAAATTGTTCCGGCAAAGGGATGGTAGCGGACTATCTTCAAAAGAAGTCTTTCTACTTTTATTCTTTGTCCGATGTTATACGGGAAGAGCTGACTTCAAAAGGCACGGAAATTACGAGGGACGCTTTAATAAAAGAGGGAAATAATTTAAGGCAGAAATACGGTTCTTCGGTTCTTGCGGTCAAAACAACTGCAAAACTTCAGACTGATAAAAATTATATCATCGATTCGATACGCAACCCCGCGGAAGTAAATGAATTAAAAAAATTAACCAGATTTATTCTTCTAAAAATTTTTTCTGACCCTGAAAGCAGGTTTGAAAGAATGAAAGAGAGAAACAGGGAGGGAGATCCTAAAACTTTAAAAGAATTTTTACGTGTTGAAGAACTGGAAGCATCAAACCAGAATAGCGCAAAGCAGCAGCTCACTGCCTGTATGAAACTGGCGGATAAAACTATAGTTAATGATGATCAGCCTGAAAATTTGTATAAAAAAGTCGATCAGCTTTTGCAGGAACTGCAGGTAGAAAAAAAAAAAACCCGGCCTGACTGGGACGAGTATTTTATGAATATCGCTAAAGTAGTCGCCTCCAGGAGCAACTGCATGAAACGTCATGTTGCCGCTGTAATCGTTAAAGACAAAAGAATTATTTCTACCGGCTATAATGGAACTCCAAGGGGTGTAACGAACTGCAGCGAAGGGGGCTGTCCGCGATGCAACCAGTTTGTGGAAGGAGGCACGCGCCTCGATGAATGCCTTTGTTCCCATGGAGAAGAAAATGCTATTGTCCAAGCGGCGTATCATGGTATCAACATAAAAGACGCCTCTCTTTACACAACCTTTGCGCCCTGCTTGATGTGTACGAAAATGATTATTAACGCGGGAATAAAAGAAGTTGTTTATAATATCGATTATCCGTTAAACAACACGGCCTTGAGCCTTTATAAAGAAGTTGCTATAAAACTCCGGCAGTTTAAGGTCGAATGAGTTTTACCGCAGAGCGTAAAGAAAACAATTATTTTGGCCTGATGAACAAGATGGACTGAATTTATTTTTGAAGTGCTATGACCGTGTCTGTGCATTTTTTGGAGTAAAAAGGGGAGAGGGACAAAGCAAGACTTTTTTATAATGATCTTGTTTATCCTGTAACCATGTCTCAATATTTTGGTAAAAAATGAAAATCAATATTCAGGAAATGGTAAAAAAGAATATCAGAGAACTAAAGGCTTATAAACCCGAGGAGATTCTTTGTCCAATTCGAATGGAAGCCAATGAGAATCCATTTACAATAAATTCTTCATTAAAAGAACGGGTTTTAGAATCTATCTCAAGAATTTCCTTAAATCGATACCCGGATTCTTTAGCCACTGATCTAAGGAAACAGATCTCAGCAAAATCCGGTATAAAACCGGAAAGTATTATTGTTGGGAACGGTTCTGATGAACTTATCCAGATGCTGATCACAGCGTTTTGCGAGAATGAGGACAAAGTTTTATTTCCTGTTCCGACTTTCTCCATGTTCGGAATTATTGCAAAGTCCTTTGGGGTAAATACGATAGAAATCCCGTTAGATTCAGAATGGGATATTGATTTAGCAGAAATAAAGAAATCTTATGAGAAAAATCTGCCAAAAATAATATTTCTCAGTACTCCAAATAACCCGACAGGAAATTGTTTTTCGGAAAACAAGATTCTGGATATTATCGAAAAGACGTATTCTCTTGTAGTGGTTGATGAAGCATACGCGGACTTTTGCGGAAAAACTTTTATCGATCAGCTCAAACATTCAAAAAATTTAATAATTCTCAAAACGCTTTCCAAAGTCGGAATGGCAGGACTTCGCGTTGGATATTTAATAGCAAGCAAAGAAATAATAAACATTCTCCACAAAATCCGCCTCCCTTATAATTCAAACAGTCTGTCACAGGGAGCAGCTAAAGTTATTTTAACAAACAATGAGATTGTGGAATCTCAAGTCCAACAGATTATCAAAGGAAGAGAGTTTCTCCTCGAAGAACTAAAGAAACTGAAGGATAAAGAGGGCATTACTCCGTTTCATTCTAACGCGAATTTTATTCTGTTTAAAACAGAAAAAGACGCTGATGCGATTCACAGGAAACTGACTGAAGAAGGTGTCCTTATACGGAATTTAAATAGCGACGGACCCTTAAAGAATTGCTTGAGAGTTACTGTTGGACGGCCTGAAGAAAATGATGCTTTTATTAAAGCACTGAAAAAAGTAGCGCAGTAAAACCATAGATTTCAAAACACGTCAAAATCTCGAACTAAAAATTAGTTGACATTGAAAGATATTTTCTAAAAACCTTAAAAAGAAATCCACTTGCCTCTTCTGCCTTACCGGGATTGATGGAGTGGAAATATAAATTGCCGATCATCGTTTCTTTTTTTTGGTTTTTCCCTTCTTTGTTTTCAGCTTTTTCTCGGTCTTCTTCTGTTGTTGCTGCTTCTTTTTTCTTCCGGAATAAACAAAATATGCGCCAATACCCAGAACAACAAAGGATATGACACCTAAGATGGTTGGCAGGCTTGAATCTTTGCCAGTGTCCTGTGAAGTTCCAAAATTAATTTTTGCCATCCTTTCAGTCTTGGCATCAGAGACATCAAAGGACAGTGTTAGTTTTTTTTCTACATTATTGGCAACTATGATTAGCTCTTTACCAAGGTCTTCGTTATGTAGATGAAGGGGTATCTTGTATGATCCGTTAGAACCGGTCTTTGCTTTTCCTAAAGCTTTGCCCGTATTATCCTTAACTACAACCAATGTTTTTGAAGAAGCTGCTCCCTGATCATCATAAACATGACCATGGATTGTAAACCTGTGGTCTTTTTCATGAGTCGCCGAGGCAGGTATTATATTTACACCTGCAATTCCCATCATGGCAATAAGGATAATTGAAATAAGTCTTAAAAGGTTCAACATATTATTAAAAAAAGTTTGTGGAAAATGAGGATCAAAAATTGTACTGCCTAGCGAAGTCGAAACTTAAAATTAAATATGCCATAAAGGCACTAATTCACAAAGAGAAAAAAATACTATTCGTGGCTTAGTGGCTAAAAAGTCATTTTAATTCAATAATCCTTCTATTTCTTATCGATCTTGGCCCATGTATCTCGCAGCGAAACTGTTCTATTGAATATTAGTTTTTCTTCATTAGAATCCACACAGAAATAACCCTGCCTAAGGAACTGGTAGCTGCTTCTGGATTTTGCGTCTTTCAGACCCGGTTCAACTTTACAGGACGTCAGCGTCTCTAATGAATTCGGATTCAAACAGGTTTTAAAATCAGCGCCATCTTTTTCCTCTTCGGGATTTGCCTTTGTAAAGAGATGATCGTACAGGCGGACTTCCGCTTCAATTGAGTGGTCTGCCGAAACCCAGTGCAATGTTCCCCTGACCTTACGGCCGTCTTTAGACCATCCACCCTTCGTTTCTGGATCATAAGTACAGCGAAGTTCTTTCACATTACCGGTTTTTCCATCCTTTATCATCTCCACACACTTAATATAATAAGCATGTTTCAGCCGTATTTCACGTCCGGGGGCCAGGCGAAAGAACTTTTTCGGCGGATCTACACGAAAATCATCCTGTTCAACATACAACACACGGGAGAAAGGGATTTTTCGCGTTCCCATCTCAGGATCTTCAGGATTGTTCTCTGCATCCAACTCTTCCACTTTGTTTTCAGGATAGTTTTCAATAATCACTTTCAGCGGACGCAGCACAGCCATCACACGGGGTGCTTTTTTATTCAAATCTTCTCTCAGACAATGCTCGAGCAAAGCAATATTTACCGTACTATCAGCTTTGGCGACTCCGATGCGTTCACAAAAGTTTCGGATGGACTTCGGTGTATAGCCACGTCTTCGTAAACCAGCAATTGTCGGCATTCGGGGATCATCCCACCCTGAAACATGTCCCCCTTCCACCAATTCCAGAAGTTTTCTCTTACTCATCACAGTATCGCTCAGGTTAAGGCGCGCAAACTCGATCTGTTGTGGATGGTAGGCTTTCAATTCGTCCAATATCCAGTCATACAAAGGCCGGTGATCCTCAAATTCCAATGTACAGAGGGAATGGGTAATCCTTTCGATGGAATCCGACAGACCATGGGCAAAATCATATGTCGGATAAATGCACCACTTGTCACCTGTCCTGTGATGCTTTTCGTGTCGAATGCGGTAGATTATGGGGTCCCTCATATTCACATTAGGGGAAGCCATGTCAATTTTGACCCGTAAAACATGTGTGCCATCCTCAAATTTTCCAGCCCGCATATTCTCAAATAAGTCCAGATTTTGTTTAATAGAGCGGTTACGATACGGACTATCCTTACCCGGCTTAGTTAAAGTACCACGATACTCTCTAATTTCATCCGCGTTTAAACTGCACACGTATGCCTTGCCGAGTTTTATTAGCTGAACCGCATATTGATACAACTGTTCGAAATAATCTGAAGCAAAGTACAGCCTATCATCCCAATCAAATCCCAGCCATTTGACGTCTGATTTTATCGACTCCACGTATTCAACCTCCTCCTTGCTCGGATTTGTGTCGTCAAAACGTAAATTACAAAGACCTCCTTTATGTTCCAGAGCGATACCGAAATTGAGGCAGATGGATTTGGCGTGTCCGATATGAATGCAACCGTTTGGTTCCGGTGGAAAGCGGGTATGCACTCGATTCTTGTTTTTATTCGTCTTCAAATCTTCCACAATAATCTGTCGGATAAAGTTAGGGGAAGCAGTTTCAGCCATATTAAATCCATGTATAGGAATTTTGAAAAAGTTAGCCAGGATCGCCTAACTTGTGATTCTCTTTTTTAAAGAAAAAAATATGATAACAGAAAAGCAAAAAAATAGAAGCAGAAAAAAGGATGGGAAATAGTTGTTTTTATCTTATAGCCATTCCGATGAAGCAAATCGTTATTCTTCGGAAGCTCAGAATGACGAGCAAAGAAAACATGTGTGTCACCCTACGTCTGCAAAGGGTCAAGTAGTAGCCCAGGTCTGTAGAAAGCTTGGGATCACAGAGCAGACGTACTGCAGGTGGCGTAAGGAGTACGGAGGAATGAAAGTCGAACAAGCCAAGCGACTTAAGTTGGAATTAGAAAATGGCCGATTAAAGCAATTAGTAGCTAATTTAACGCTGGATAAGGAGATCTTTAAAGAGGCGGGCTCACAAAACTTCTAAACCCGGCTAAGCAACGAAAGATGATAGGGATATTCAAGAAAAGTTTTCTCCTGTTGGTGTAAAAACCGGTTACATAGAGCCAGGAAGTCCTTGGGGAAATGGATACATTGAAAGTTTTAACGGAAAACTTCGAGATGAACTCTTGAATGGGAGATTTTTGATACTCTTTTTGAGGTCAAGGTGTTGATTGAGGAATGGCAGATATAATATAATCAGGCCTCACGGCTCACTGGGATATCGGCCTACAGCACCAGAAACGTTTTAACCTATGCCCTCAGTTTCCGCTACGCTTCAACTGACGGCATAAAATCATCACTCTAAGGGTAGTACTAAGATTTAGGGCAGGTTACAACATGCCTTCGCAAAAAGTTTCGGCCTTGCTAATTCAAATGGAACTAAAGGATATGATCAAACAGCAGTCGGGGAAGATGTTTGTGATTACCTGATGGATTTTGTCATTTGTCATTAGATATTGATCAGTGGTAGAATGTTATCAGTCAGATTCCCGGTCAAGTCGCGAATTATATATAGAAAAGCCCTGGAATGACAGTACTACCATTTTAATCATTCCATCGAAAATGGGGATCTAAATTTTCGTATCAACAAAAAGGAAAAAAACTCATGAAATATACACTTTATATTGGAATCTTTGTTTTAGGTATTTACTTTTTATGGTTGCTCTTCACTTTTACACTGCCTCAGACGAATGTTCAAACTCCCGGTTTTGAAGAAAAAAAAGCTGAAAAGTTGCTCTCTCCTTCACCTATCAACCCTGTGGAGGTAGGAACCAAATTAACAGATATGATAGTGTATACTTTTGATTCATCCATGTTAGATAAATGGGCATTTTTTGATTTTTCACGAGGCAGCATTGTTTCGGATGTTTCAAATTTCAAAGACCCAAAAGGCTGGGATCTGGCGTTCAGGAGAGCCAAAATTGCTTCTAACGGAGGAGGCACAAATAAAAATGGCATGGTGGGAGTCGCAAATTTAAAGACAACTGATTTTGATTCTGTAACATCGGTCCCTGAAGACACGCAATTTTCAAAAGATACCAGAACTTCTGCCGGAGCCGATCCTAAAAACGTCAGCCTGGATAACTGGTATTCATATAACTTCTTCGACCATAATCTCAAGTCATACAAAAATGTCTTAATTATTAAAACCGCTGAAGGAAATTACGCAAAGATGCAAATTATCAATTACTACTGCAAAAAAGACGAAGAGAAAATAAAAGGATGCTACTCAATCAAGTATGTATATCAGGGAAATGGCGGTAAAAGTTTTGTTAAGGAAGTTAGTGAACCTCTGAACCAACAGTTAAAAAAGACAGAATAGATTTTTTTATTTTACCGTGGCGCGGCAAGGTGCTGCAACCATAATGGAGCTGCCGCCCCGGATAGCAAAAAACTTTACAGAGCTAAGCTCAGCTTTGTTAAAAAAACGAAATCTTGCAAGTTAGTGATACAGAGCCGGGATCGCAGAGAAAAACTGAATGAAAAAGTTCCAGATAGTTATTGTTTCAATATCTTTCTTTTTTTTATTGCCCGCCAAGCCTTCTTCATATTCAAAAGAATTATCTAAACTGCAATGTGGTTTTACCTGCCATTCAAATAAAAAAGTACTCCACCGCAAAATGAACGATCAATCTGAATGTACTCAATGCCATAGTTCTGATAGTGTATCCCTTCTTGCCATTAGCAATGTCGAGAAAAAAAGCTCTTCTTCTATTCAAAAGCCAAAAAAAATAAGATACCAAAATATGGCATTAATTCCCGCTGGTGAATTTATTATGGGAAGTGATGACAGGTGGGATGATGAAAGCCCGGAGTTTACTTCGAAAACAAATGCTTTTTTAATTGATATCTATGAAGTCACGAATTCTCAGTATAAAAAATTTGTAGATAAAACCCATTATTCGCCCCCGGTATTTTGGGATAGAAATGAAATTCCTAAAGGATTGGAAGATCACCCAGTTACCTATGTTAACTGGGAGGAGGCGTCTGCATTTTGCAGGTGGTCCGGCAAGCGTTTACCCACTGAAGCAGAATGGGAAAAAGCCGCGAGAGGGAAGTCGGGTGACCCTTTCCCATGGGGTGAAGAATTTGATCCCGCTAAATCAAACAATCCTCAAAGCGAAAGTCAGGGCACTAAACCCATCGGGTCTTATGAATCCGGGAAATCCCCGTACGGTCTTTATGATATGTCCGGAAATGTCTGGGAGTGGACTGCAAACTGGTATCTGCCTCACCCCGGCAATAACATACCAAATCCTCAATATGGAAAAAAGAATCGTGTTATAAAAGGGGGATCATGGTTCGACTGCCTTGAGTACGGTTGTGGCATAAGCGCGCTATCTTATAACAGAGGCGCTTTTGTTCCCTCAACAAGGAATAATACAATCGGTTTTCGGTGCACAAAAGATTTATAAATTTTTGATTAACCGCAAATAATAAAAAGATTGTGTCTCTGGGCCTGGTTTACCGGTTTAATAGAATGAAAATAATTTGGTCTTTTTGGGTCTTTTTTTGTGTTTTAGGCATTTCTCTTATAAGCCTTGCCCAGCCCAATATACTAACGGAAAATATTCCTGTTGATGCACCTGAGCAGATAAAAGAGCTTATTGCGCCGTTTAAAACTCCAGACTCCTGTCTGGAGATGGATAGGCTGCCCAAAGGGCACAAGTTTGCTTGTATCGGCAGAAGCCACCGACTCCTGTCGGTGGAGTTTCACTAAAAAATTATATTCCGCTTCTTTTCCAAAGGTAGAGAATAAATACTTGAAGAAGAAAAAAGAAAAAAAAAGAGAACTGTCATCTAATACTTCAGCTGGATTTACGTGTATTTTCAAGAAAATAAATTTCACCTTAGTTTTAGTCGTGATAATTGCTATTTCTTTTACGATTTTTTTTGTACGGAATAAAGCAAAGGTAAAACCCTTTCCAATCGAAAAAATTTCGTTAGAAGATAGGCAGGAACTGGGAGCAATGATTCTTATGGTGGCAAGTAATCCGGATGATCTCGAAACCATTGATACGGATTTCCGGGATATTTTAAAAAAGTACAGTCGTGAATCCGGGACCCGGCTCTTCCATTTAAAAGAATATGTAAATGGGTTATTTTACCTGCCTAAATTATTTTATGAGGACGCGAAAAGAGCCATTCAAGAAAAAAGACCTTTTAAAAGCACGGAAAGAGACAGGCTGGAGCAGCATTTTCTAAAATCAGGATTTCTTACTATACAGCAAATTCAAAATGACGGAGAAACCATGGAACTTATTGCAAAAAAGAAACCGATATCAGCGGCTCACGGTGTGGAAATATTTATTGACGAAAAGCGTATTGATGAAATGCTGGGGGAATGGAATGACGAAGAGATTGAAAAAATTATCAGCAAGCTTTTTACCCCGCAGACATGACCCCTTTTTAAAACAACTCCCTATGAAGCAGTTGTGGATGTTGATGGTCAATATTCGGATTATTGGAAGAAAAATTTTCATTGAGTCAAAGCTATATTACATCAGAAATCATTTCATTATAAAAATCGAAACAGTTATCTTTTATTTCTTTATTTGCCCTATGCTTCATTGCTTCTCGTGGATGCTGATTCAAATGACCACTGATTCCATAGATGTCATTATAACCCCACTCAATCTCCTTACGTAAAGGCGCCATATGCTCTTGGATTGCTTTGTATAAGGGTCTAACATCAAATTTTGGATTTTTTAGAAAACTTATTAAAAGTTCCAGGTTACAGTTACCGGCACCTCGACCAATTCCATTTGTTGTAGCATCCAAAAGATTTACTCCATCTATAATCGCCTGTTGAGTATTTGAAAAAGCTAATTGCTGGTTATTATGGGCATGGAATCCGAGCTCCTTGTTAGGAGCATGCTCTCTATAAAGTTTCAGATAGCTAGTTACCTGCTCCGAATAAAATGCTCCAAAACTGTCCACCAGATATAGATAATCTACTTCAGGAGTATTATTAAGCTGCTGCAGAGCCTCAATCAGCTCTGTTTCTATTGCTGCGGAAGCTGCCATAATGTTGATGGTTGTTTCGTAACCAAGGTCCTTGCTTCGTTTTGCCAAATCGATTCCCTTATCGATATCTGCTACATAGCAAGCGGTACGGACCATTCCGACAACACTCTGGTCAGCTGGAAGGAGTGAAGAAACATCTACTCTTCCCACATCAAACATTACAGCTAGTAGAGGAGGTTTTTCGCACTCATAAGAATCAACTACTCCTTTAATGTCGTCTTCATCGCAAAAGTTCCACTTACCATATTTCTCTCGTGTAAATTCTGGACCCTCACAGAGTTTTTTCCCCATCTCAAAAATATCTACATGAGAGTCACAAGCTGCGCGATAAATAGCACGGACAAATTCATCGGTGAAATTATAATTATTAATCAGTCCGCCATCTCTAATGGTACAATCCAAAACTTTAATTTTTTCACGAAACATCTTCCAATCTCCCTGAAAATAACTTGAATATAGTCAAACTTTAGAGCATAACCCTAAACATAGAAGAATGTCACGTTATTTTTCCCCAGCCCTAAGTCTGATTTTTATAGATTTCAACAAAGAGTCTAGCTTGTTTTTGAACCCAACCCCAATCTCCTGCTCCAACCCGTTCTTTATTAAAAAGGGGACTTCCAACTCCAAAGCCATAAGCTCCACTATCTATATATTCCTGAAAATTAGCTAAATTAACCCCGCCTGTAGCAACAAGCTTGATATGGTTAAGTGGCCCTTTGATATCTGTGATATATCCGGGGCCAAAGCGGTTAGCGGGAAAAATCTTTACCATATCCGCTCCAAGTTGCCAGGCATTATATATTTCCGTAGGAGTAAATCCGCCCGGAATAACAGGAACATTTTCTTTATTACAAGCTTGAATCACATCGGAATTAACGATTGGAGTGACAATAAATGTTGCCCCTGCAGAAAGGGCAGAGTCAAGATCTTTCAGAGTACATACCGTTCCAGCTCCAACATTCATTGTATCTTGGGCCACTACTTTTGCCTCCAAAATTTGCTTGCCTGCATTCTTACTGTTCATGGTAATCTCTATATTCTTCAGTCCACCTTTTCCTGAATATTGGATAATCTTTTTCACCTGATCCAGAGAATAGCCACGCAGTATTCCAACAACAGGCAACTCTTCAAATAAAGTCCAGTTGAATAGATTTTGCATAAAAAATTATTATCTTTTTTCGTAGGTATTAAAAAATTCTTGATTAGTGATACATGATTGACATATAGCGTTTATTAATGCCCACTAGCAAGTTCTTTATTAAATTGATCAAATCTGCTGTTGACTTTTAAATAATTTTATTTCTATATGTTGCAACATGAAGTTAAGAGAAATTTATGGATAGGGGTTACATCTTTAATATTTAATATTAAAAAAAACTATATCGTCATAATACCTTTTCAACGAATTCTTCCGGAAACCGGGTGGGGCGGCCATTGCTATTGACACAGGCCATCCTGGTGCTTCCTGTCACAATAGTTCTGCCGTCTTTTTTGTCTATCATTACATGATGAATAGTAAAACTTGCTTTTTTTATCTCCGAAAGCTCTGTTGAAATTAATAATGTTTCACCGTAACGAGCTGGAGATAGATATTTAATCTCTACCTTGGAAACCGTGAAGACAATTCCTTTTTTCTGCCATTCGGTTAAGGATATTCCCTTTGACTTTATGAACTCTGTCCTCGCCCTCTCAAAATAACGAAGATAATTGCCATAATACACCACTCCGCCGCAATCTGTATCTTCATAGTAAATGTTGATTTCAAGCATAGCATAAAAGTCTTCAGCGATCAGCGATCAAGAGTCAGCAAGCTGATAGCTGAAAGCCGATGGCTAACATCTGAGTTATGAGCTTAGCAGTTCTTTGAATTCTTTTGTCAACAAAGGGACAACTTCAAATAGATCACTTACAATTCCATAATCGGATATTTTAAATATATTGGCGTCAAGGTCTTTATTAACTGCAACAATATATTTAGAAGTGGACATGCCGGCAAGGTGCTGGACAGCGCCTGAAATACCACAGGCAATATAAAGTTCCGGGATTACTGTTTTCCCTGTCTGCCCCACCTGGGCGGAGTGGTCACGCCATCCGGCATCCACGGCAGCCCTGGACGCCCCAACAGCGGCCCCAAGGACATCTGCCAATTCCTCCAATATTTTGAAGTTCTCCGGTCCTTTCATACCACGACCACCGGAAACAATAATCCTTGCTTCGGTTAAATCCAGTTTTACACCGGCATCCTGGACAAACTCTTTTACTATTGTCCCGACATCTTGAGAATCCAATTCAGCAGGTATTTTTTCAATATTGCCGGTCAGTGATTCATCTTTTTCTGGTAATGTCATTACGCCGGGTCTAATTGAAACAATTTGTGGCAATGTATCATTTCCTGTAACTTTCATGAGGGCTTTACCCGCATAGACAGGACGAACAGCTTCTAATTTTCCTTCATTGTTTAATGAAAACTCAATACAATCAACGAAAAGAGGCGTGTTTAAGCGAGTGGATAACTTTGGGGCCAGGCCTTTACCCTGAAAGGTGGCTCCCATTAAAAGTATTTCCGGTTTTCTCTCTTTGATCAGCTTTGTTAATACAGCAGTATATCCGTCGGGGGCATAATTTTTTAAAAGGGGGTTTTGAAGCAGGTAAACTTTTTTTGCTCCGTAGTGGAAGAGTTCTGCGGCAAGGTTTTCCACATCATGTCCCAACAATAGAACAACGCAATCGGTATTTAATTTTTCCGCAAGGGTTAAACCCTGTCCGAGAGACTCAAAACTAACCCTTTTAAGCTTCTTTTCTTTATGCTCGGCAAGAACCCAAATTTCACCAGCCATAACTATCTTTCCCACTTGCCAACAGATCTGAAAATGGGTAAATCAAGAATCCACTCAACTTCCCAAATTTCTCCAATAGTTCCCAACCCTAATAAGAGTAAATAGATAATCATGACTGTGAGTCCTATTTCCCCTTTATACTTTTCCCAAAAATTTCGGATTGGCTGAAAAACACCGGGTCGTGCTTTTTCATTTTCTTCTAATTTTACTTCTTCGCTCATTTCCTTAAAGTCTCCATAAAAGTTTATTTTTTTACCGAAGAACGGCAAGTTGCTGCAATCACATGGGCTACCGCCCTGATGCTGCTAACAAAAATTGTGTTAAAAAACAATTTTACAGATTTGCAGTGCAGAGAAAATTATTCAAACAACTTTAGCTTCTTCACGGAGAAGCTGAACTAACTCTTTTGCGGTCTCCTCCTCAGTCCCTTCAAGAATTTTTCCTCCGCTTCTTTCAGGTGGAAGAGAAAGGGACAGAGTTTTTACAAGGGAGCCTTCTTCTCCCACTTGATTTTTCTCCATACCAACCCCGGCCAGGTCGAGTTTGATTATCTCTTTTTTCTTAACTGACATAATTCCTTTCATGGTAGGCAAACGGGGAGTATTCAAATCCTTTTGACAGGTAAATAACGCTGGCATTGAAACTTTAATAATTTCGCTGCCTCCTTCCACCTGCCGTTTCACTGTAGCAGTATGATAGTCTTCGGAAAAATTCAATTGAGTAATAACGGGCACATGTGGAATACCCAGTGTTTCTGCCAGAGACTGCCCGACAAAAAAAGCATCATCATCCACCGCCTGCTTTCCGCAAAGAATCAAATCATATTCCATGGAGCCAATTACTTTGGATAAAATGGAAGCTATAACAAAACTATCCGATCCATTAAACACATCATCTTGAATATGATGCGCGCGGTCAGCGCCCATAGCCAGGGCTGTCTTTATCGCTTCATTCGCCCTGTCCGGGCCAATAGTAATTATAACCACTTCTGTTCCCTCTTTTTTTTCTTTTATACGGAGGGCTTCTTCCACAGCATATTCATCATAGGGGTTTAAAATAAACTGAACCTGATTGGTAGTAATTTTTCTGGAGCCTTCTTTGATTATAATTTTTGTAGCTGTATCAGGAACTTGTTTGACGCAAACGATTATCTTCATAATTATTATTAAAGCTTTCAGTTGTCAGCCGTTAGATCTCGGCTTTTAAAAGGCACACACAAATCAGCACAAAAGGTAACTATTCAGCGAAATTTGTATCGCTCTTACAGGGCTAAATTGGTTTTATTTTCTACCAGTGGCTAATGCCCCTGGTTATTATATGCCGCCACTTTAGGGCTCTGAAAGTGTTTAGCAAGCACATCCCCCGCAGCTTGCTGAGGGGAGCTTTAATTCAAAACTTTTTTTAATTGTAACACAAAAAATCACACCAACAGGTTTCAAGGTTGAATAATAATATGAGGGATCCCTTGTTCTGAGAGTTTCCCGGAAACATTATTTGCTCGTTTTTGATTTTTATACCCACCCACTAATACATGATGTAGAATTTCTTTTTCATCTCCTATAGAAAACAAGTATGTAGAATACTTTTTTTTTACGAAAACTTTGTATTGTCTCGTATGCTTCTGCCTCGCTTTTTTAAAGAACCGAGAGAAATCGCATATGGTAATTTTTAAGCAGTAGCATGCTTGGTATATTTTCTATTGATCAACCTCTCTGCGATACGGTATGCATGCATCCCTGTTCTAAATCTACCTATTACGACCTGAAACTGTAAACCTTCACTATCTCCGGCTGATTTAGCAAGGTATGCCGTAAAGCCGGCTTTGCGTAAACCATTAGCTTTTTGGGGTAAGGCCACGCCTAATCTGCTAAAAAAACACAATTTTACAAGTTTGTCGTACAAAGGTTGCAGAAAAATAGCAATTTCATCCCAATGATTCAATTCTTTATAAATTTCCCCTACCAAAGAGGGCTCAAGGGGGTTGTCATATATAATTATTATAAACTTCCTTCTATACATCTATTCTTTTTTTGTTTTTCCCCCTTGCCGTCGTCCAATTTCGTCAAAACAACTTTTTTGTTTTTTGTCTCAATAGAATAAGTCTCAGACAAATATCTAATATCATTACCTGATAAGACAGCGACAATTACGGGTTGTTTTGATATGTCAGGAGATTCAGGGGTTATCACCAATTCATCATAACTACAAAGATCGCGATATTTTTTTACAAAACTTCTCAGAAAATAAGTATAGTACCCTTCTCTTTCTAAAACGCCTTTTTGAGGAGTTTTATTATTCACTCGGTATTCCTTTGGTATCATTAGTTCAGCTTTATGATCCCCAAACGAATATAAAACCTGGCCTCTTACTCTCATAATGTTATTGGATGAACTAACCGGCAGTACTTTCATCACAAAATCGTATTCTTCTTCATGAAAATAGCGGTTTTCCAGATCAACAATTCCCTCCATTACATGAAATCCATTCTGAATAATAATTCCAATGAAGATTAAAATGACTGAATAAAAAGTCTTTTTAATAAGAGACATTGTGAATCCTGAAAGCTGATTTTCAAAGTTTTTCTATTTCTTCTTCGATGGTTTCCATCAGCTCCGTCAGCGTATCAAGTGAAAAATCTAACTTAATATCCGCGGCTTTAAAAAGTTCCCGAGGTGCTCGGCTTCCGCCAAGAGAGAGGGCTTTCAAATACTGATCTACTGCTTTAGACGGGTTTTTTTTATACACCCGGTAAAGCTGCAATGCTCCGAGCTGCGCGATAGCATACTCAATATAGTAAAAAGGAACTTCAAATATATGCAACTGCTTATGCCAGGCGTATTTTTTTATATCCCGGTTAATATTCTGCCAGTCAATTTTGACTTCAAAACGCTTTGAAATTTCCAACCATTTTTTGCCACGTTCTTCCTGCTTATGATCCGGGTGCGTATAAATCCAGTGCTGAAAAGCGTCCACTGTGGCAACCCATGGAAAGATATCCACTACCCTTTCAAGCTGTTCTAATTGCGCGCGCTTTACCTGGTCTTCTTCCTTATAAAAAATATTTAGGTACCGGTTTCCGAAAAGTTCCTGCGTCATACTGGCAACTTCTGCAAATTCCATTGAAGAATGGCGATACCAGACCATAGGCTGGTTACGGCAGGTCAGGGTATGAAACGCGTGTCCCCCTTCATGCAGCAATGTCGTAATATCCGCGTGGACGCCCGCGGAATTGGCAAAGATAAATGGAATGCGCTGTTCTTCAAAGGTTGTCTGGTATCCACCCGGCGCCTTGCCGTCACGGCTGTCCAGATCCATCATATGCCGGATAGATTTGAACTTTTCACCTAACCGCGGATTTATTTTTTTAAAAATTGATTCAACACCATCCTGAAGCTCATCGACTTTTTTAAAAGGTTCCAGTGGAGGTCTACCGAGAGGATCGACGACAGTATCCCATGGACGCAATTTACTGAGATTCATTTTTTCCCGCCGTTTTTCAAATATTTTATTCACCACTGGAACAACGGCTTTTTCTATGGAATCGTGAAATTCAAAACATTGTTGAGAGGTATAATCACGTAGTTTGCTTTTAAAGCAATATTCACGATAATCTTTAAGCCCAAGGTTTTGCGCGTATTCATGCCTGATCTTCAGCATATTATCGAAGAGTTCTTCAAGAGCATTTGCATCAATCAATCTTCGTTCAGCGGAAGCGCGCCAGGCACGCTCTCGCAAATCGCGATCGGTTTTGTAAAAGTAACGCGACATTTGTGGCATGGTCTGTTTTTTTTCATCAAACTCAACTGTCCACGAGCCGGTGATAGACTGGTATTTCTGGGACATCTCAGATAATTTAACACTCAGGGGGATATTTTTTTCTTCGTAAAGTTCTATTTGAGTGCTGATAATGCGATCAAGCCTTCCGAACTCTTGAGTATCAAGCTGTTTTCTGGATTCAAATCCGTAGTACTTTTGATTTAGGGCATTGCTCCATTCAGTAAGTTTCGGCTGGATTTCTCGAACAAAATAAAGATAAGCCTCCTCTTTTTTCTTGTCTTTCGTGTTGCAAGTCATGGCCACGTACCGGCCGTTGTAATCCTCATCAATCACCCCTTCAAGCTCGGAGTAATCTTCAAGCCACACAACTATATCCTGTTCCGAATCCACTTTTCGGTTGAGGAGTTTATCTACAAAAGGTTTAATGGATACAGCGTCCGTGATCTTGAAATTATGATCGACAAATTTTCGTTCAAACGGCTTAAGCCATTCCGGTACATTCTGTTTCATAGGTTTTTATTATCTATGCTTCATATTATTAAAGCAACAAGATAAGTTGGTAGTGGCTCAATTTCAATTTTGCTGACTTAAAACATGTTATTGGAAAAAAAATGACCTCTCTTTACTCCCATTCCTTAAAGTAGCTCAGGACAGGCTCTTGACAAGGAAGGGGAGTGCCAAGCCATACTACGCGAGGCGAAGCACAGGGGTGGTCTATAATATTTTTCTCATAATGATTTTAAGTTCAGACATCTTCTTGACCGGAAGCGTAAATTTTAAGTATAATCTAATCAAAAAATTAGGTCTAAATGGAGGTTGCGATGAAACGAAAATATTTTAAAACTCTTTTCATAATTTTTACTCTATTTTTGTTTATTGTTTCTGGTTATGCGAATGCTGCAGCAAGGTCTCCGGACAAAATTCAAATCGGGCATCCGGCATGCCTTTCAGGCAAGTACGCAAAGGCCGGTGAACAGGCAGTCGGCGGAATTAAGGCTTGTATTAACTGGGTCAATAATGTCTATGGCGGTGTAAAAATAAAGGGGGGAAAAGTTCCTCTCGTATATAAGTTTTATGATAGTGAGTCCAAAAAAGAATCTGTAACAAGCCTAATCGCGCGCCTTATAACGGTAGACAAGGTTAACGTAATTTTTTCTCCTTATAGCTCGGGTCTTACTCTTAGAGGTGCTCCTATTACTGAAAGTCGAAGGATGTTATATATGGATCATGGCGGCGCAAACAATAAAATTTTTCAACAGGGCTTCAGGTATATCGTTCAAACGATCGGGCCGGCATCCCGGTATCATGAAGGCACTCTGGACATGATTCGAATGATTGATCCCAAGGCAAAAAGAGTTGCATTAGCCTATGAGGATTCCGAGTTTGGTAAAATGGTGATGGATGGCGCGGAAAAACATTCAAAAAAACTTGGATTTGATATTGTTTTTCAGCGTACCTACCCTAAAGGAGTGACAGATTTAACTCCCCTTCTATCTGCTTTGAAGTCATCCAAACCTGACATTGTGTTAGGAGGCGGGCACTTTGAGGACGGTCAGTTGTTCAATCGACAGATGGCTGATCTGGATATAAACGTCAATGCTCTTTCCCTGATAGCTGCCGCGACACTGCCTGCTTTCTACGAAGCTTTAACGAATATGGCTGAAGGTGTCATGGGACCCTCTCACTGGGAATATGGGGTAAAATACTCGACTGAAGAGGCTAAAAAAGCAGGTATAGATTGGATTGGGCCAAGCCAGGAAGAATTTGTCGATTATTTTAAAAAAGCTGTGGGTAAAGATATTGTGCCGGATTATCATGCCGCAGAAGCTGGCGCACAGGTGCTGGCTTATGTTAAAGCTGTTGAAAATGCTAATTCACTTAACTCTGATAAAGTAAGGAAAGCCCTGGGAAAACTTAAGTTCATGTCTTTTTATGGTAACTGGGAGATTGATGAAACTGGTCTACAGATTGGCCACTCTATGGTAGACGCTCAGTGGCAGAACAGTAAAAGAGTCATTGTCTGGCCTATTGAGGCTCAAACCGGTGAAGCATACTATCCAATGCCAACTTTCTCCGATAAATCAAAAGGGAAGGTTGCTGTTCCGGAATAATTTAATGTATAGGAATTTCAATTCTATACATGATTGCTCAGATTTGATTAGGATTACACTGATTCAAGTAAAAAAATCTGTGTAATCTCAACATAATTGGCGTAATCAGTTGGTGTGAGTGAAACGAGCACCTAACTTATTATCTCTTACCTCTCTAATCCAATGGATGTTAATAGGAAATAATTGAATGGAAGTCGAGCAGTTGACTGGAAACCTGTTGCAGGGTCTTGTGTTAGGAGCCGTTTACGGCATGGCTACCATGGGTCTCAGCCTTATTTTTGGCGTGCTAAGAATTGTTAATGTAGGGCACGGGGCTTTTATCATGGTTGGGGCATTCATTACTCTATGGTTGTTCAACGCTTTCGGAATAAACCCATTGCTTGCCATCCCTTTTGCCTTTATGTTCGGTATGGGATTGGGATTGATTTTCTACTATGCAGCCATTCGGAAACTTAGAAATGCTCCGGAGCTTGCCACTCTACTAGTTACTTTTTCTTTCGGTATTTTACTGGAAGAGGTAGTTAAATTCATTTTTGGCTCCGAGTTTCGCGGTTATAACTGGATCGTAGGTAAAGTTAACCTGGGCGTAACGGTTCTGCCCATGTCAAAAATGTATGCCTGTTTCGGCAGCGCGCTTGTAGCTCTTTTGCTCTATTTATGGTTTAACAAAACCCGGGCAGGGGTTGCTATGAGAAGCGTTGTTCAAGACAGTGAAGGGGCGAGAGTTTGTGGTGTGAACGTCGGGGGAGTTTATGCCTTTAGTTTTGCGCTTGGAATAGGGCTGACAGTAGTAAGCGGCGTCATGCTTACAATGTTTATTCCCGTCGGCATTAATCCTTACATGGGAGGAGGATATACTCTGAAGGCTTTCGTGATTGCCGTCCTGGGTGGGCTGTCTTCACCTTATGGAGCTTTTTTCGGGGGATTGATTTTTGGACTGATTGAAAACGGTTCGTACACGTTATTTGCCTTAATTCCCGGAGTTGAGCCTTTTGCCATGACTCGATTTTTATCTTTTGCAATGCTGTTAATAATTCTTTTGATTAAACCGACCGGCCTGTTAAGCACAAAATGAAAAAAAAACTAATAAAATTCTACCCTTTAATACCTGTATTCACGGTTTATATTCTACTTTTTTTTATCGGTAAAAACGTGCCCGGGATGTGGCAGTTAGTGGCCATGCTCCTTTTTTACTGCGCTTTGGGGCAGGCTTTTAATATTTTTCTTGGAATGACCGGTTATGTGGATTTTGGTTATGTCGCTTTCATGGGAGTTGGAACCTATGGAATGGCGCTAGCTATTACCCGGCTGGCAAGCATCGAAGAATTGGGAATCGGAATTATTGTTGCGGGTTTCGCGCTCGCATTGCTCATGTCCACCCTGTTATCTTTAGCAGTAGGGGCAGTGGCTCTGCGATTAAGAGGCGCTTACTTTGCTATTGCCACAATCGGAGTCAATGAAGGATTAAGGTTTCTGATTGAAGGAGCCAGAATCTGGAATGGTTCCGAGGGTTTGATATTTGTGTCCGATATCAACAACATCCTCGGGAGAGACACAGCCGACGCCTTGATGACTTTCTGGGCGGACGTCATGGTTCTTGTCATAGCCGCATTAGCTGCGGTTGTAACGCTGTATTACATGAGAAGCAAGATCGGATACGCTTTGACAGCATTAAGGGAAGATGAAGATGCGGCTAAAGTGATGGGAATCAACGTAACGAAATACAAAATAATTGCTTTTATTACCAGCTCCTGCTTTGCCGGTTTAATCGGGGCGGCTTCCTGGGCATTAAAAACACCATACGTCTTTCCCCCAGAAGTTTTTGAGATTCAATACACGATTGAGGCCATTATTATTGTTTTGCTTGGTGGCGCCGGAACCCTTCTTGGACCGGTGGCAGGCGGGTTGATCTACGGCATTTCAAAATATTATCTTGCCGTTTATGTTCCGGGATTTCAACTGCTAATCTTTGCACCAATTATTATCGTAATTATTACTCTGTTTCCTGAAGGTATTCTCGGAATGTTAAAAAACAGATTTCAGAATACAGGTTTGGCACATTTTATTATTTAACCCGTGTTCAGCAGTCAGGTAATGATATGCCTTTATTAAAGCTTGAAAATGTAACAAAACGTTTTGGTGGTTTAATAGCGGTAAACAGGGTCAACTTGGAGATCAAAGCGGGTCAATTCATAGGAATCGTAGGGCCGAACGGGAGCGGAAAAACTACGCTCTTTAATATTGTTAATGGAGTTTTCTTCCCGGAAGAAGGAAAAGTTATTTTTGAGGATCAGAACATCACTATTTTGCCTCCATATAAAAGGGCGCCCCTTGGAATAGCGCGCACATTTCAGATACCCAGACCATTCTGTGGGGCAACAGTACGAGAAAATATCGCGGTAGGAGCAATGTTCGGCACTCATGGTCGTTATGTTAATGTTGATGAATCTTTGGAAATCGCGGATAACACTATTAAGCGTGTTGGGTTGCGGAAACACAGGGATAAGCCAGCAGGGATACTAACGCCTGTTGAAAAAAAGCTTATGGAAATTGCCCGCGCACTGGCAATGAAACCAAAGCTTCTTCTAATGGATGAGGCCATGGCCGGCATGCACCCCAATGACATTGACAGAATGGTAGATTTTATTAAAAAAATTGCAACTGAAGAAAAAATAGCCATTGTTGCCATGGTCGAACATATCATGAGAGCTTTACTGGGAATGGCGGAAAAAATAATTGTATTGCATCATGGAGCCAAATTGGTTGATGCTCCCACAAAGGAAGCATTGGAAGATCCAAAAGTAGTAGAAGTATATCTGGGGAAAAATACGAAAAAATAAAATTAACGCCTTTCGCGTAGGCCAAAATAAAAAGAACGTCGAACATCGAACATCGAACATTGAACGCAGAACGAAATGTTTAACCTTCGGTGTTGGACGTTTAATGTTCGATGTTAAAATTAATCAATGAAACACTAAAAATCATTAGCTTCTCTACCGGGTGTATAAAGTGCTAACTGTAAAAGATCTGGAATCAGGTTATGGTTCCATGCAGGTGTTATGGAAACCGAGCCTTCAAGTTAAAGAAGGAACAATAACTTCACTCCTTGGTCCTAATGGGGTGGGGAAAAGTACTCTACTTGTCACTGTTTTCGGATCCATTGAGCCATGGAACGGTAGGATTTATTTTGGGGATCAAGATGTCACTAACCTGCCAAGCCACAAAAAAGTCGAAATGGGACTGGCATTGGCACCGGAAGGAAAGCATTTATTTCCGAAAATGAGTGTATACGAAAATCTTTCTATGGGTGCATACCGGAAAAAGGCACTTGCGCATAAAGAAGAATCCCTAAAACTCGTCTATACATTGTTTCCACGATTAAAAGAAAGGAAGAATCAGATGGCTGGTTCTATGAGTGGCGGTGAGCAGCAGATGCTGACAATAGGTCGCGCCCTGATGACAAAGCCTCGGCTAATAATGCTCGATGAACCGAGCCAAGGCCTTGCTCCCAAGCTTGTGGGAGAGGTTTTTGAAACAATTAAAAAAATGAAAGAAGAAATAGGTCTAACCATACTGCTGGTGGAACAAAACGCGTCGGCATCTCTGGATGCCGCGGATTATGTCTATATCATGCATGAAGGATTGATCAAAGCCGAAGGAAAGCCAGAGGAAATTAAAGGATCACCAGAGATAAGAGAAGCTTACCTTGGAATGTAAATTTTAACCTAAATATAACCCTGTTTTTTGCCTTAATGAAAAATATCCGGCCTTATTATTCATAGCTGTATGTTAGCATTTTGGATCAGATTCCTCAAAAAAATTGATCCCTCAGGCGCTTTTCTTTATTGCATTCCTGACGGTTAAGCAGTTATCGCAAAAATGGTTTGCGTTACGGCCGCACATTAAACAGGAAACATCACCCTGAGATAATTTTAAAACACCGCCGCAGTGATTGCAATAACCAGGAAATTCTTTATAAGGAATTGTTTTTTTATTAGTTAAATGCTTTCCCTTTTTCATAGCAGCTTCTCTTCAGAAGAAAAATTGAAATTAACACACCTATCAAAGACATTGGACTCAATTTTTTAAAAAAAGGGTTCATTTTTTTTTAAATTCCTTTACACATTTGGAACTGCAAAAGTAATAATAATTCCCCTTAATGTAGCGGCGAATGGCGTCAGATTTCTGGATAAAAGTATCACAATTCGGGTCTTTTACCATCTCTGTTCCCATGCTATTTTCATTCGGTTTTTGATTAGATTGAAAAAGGAGAGAAAAAATAAGGTACAAAACAATAAAAAGGATCAAAATGAAAAAAATTATTCTCATGGGTTTAATATTAGCATAGATGTTAAATTGAATAAATCCAGGCAGCAAAAATGTAGTCTAAATGTGAAAGTGTTATTTCCTAACTTAAATTTCATATATAATAATTGACATGACCTAAGAAACAATTGATTTGAAAGATGAAAAATTAGTGGTAGCATATTTAAGAAGGAACAATAAGGCAGAGGTACTCCCGAAATGTGAAAATATAGAAAAAAATAGCCGCTGGTTTAACAGATGATTTTGAAGCAGTACGTGTTGGTATTGATATAGAAAAAAAGCGGTTTTATTTTACGAAAAAATTTTTGAAGCTACCAGGGAGTCTTAAGGGAAAGAGTTTTAAAAAAAATTATTGACCAAGAAAAAAATAATTTAAAAATTTTAAAGAAACTTCAGACACAGATATTTTGAATAATACCTAAAGGAGGAAAAATGAACAATTTTATGGGCTATACGGATGAACTCATGGATCACTTCAGTAGTCCGAGAAATATTTTGAAAACTTCTGAAGAGAAATACCAGGCCGATGGCATAGGGGAGGTTGGAAATCCCCAATGCGGGGATATGATGAAAGTATGGATCAAGGTTGATAAAGAAAAAGATCGTATTGTTGATTTAAAATGGAAAACTTTCGGATGCGCCAGCGCTATTGGGAGCACGTCTGTTATGTCGGAGATGGTTGTTGAAAATGACGGAATGAAAGTAGATGATGCTTTGAAATTGACGCCGCAGAATATTATGGATCGCGTGGGAGGACTCCCTTCTATTAAGATTCACTGCTCTGTGCTGGGGGATAAAGCCTTGAGAGCTGCCATCAACGATTACTTAAAGAAAACAGACCAAACAGAAAGAATTAAGGAAGTAACAGCTAAAATAGTATGCAACTGCCTGAATGTTACCGACCATGAGATTGAAGAATATACACTCGAGGGTGTAGAAGATTTTGAGATGCTTCAGGAAAAAACAAAAATTTCAACCGGATGCGGCAATTGTAGAGAAGAAGCAGAGACAATCTTTAATAAATATCGGGAAAAATATTTTTCTAAGAGTGGTGGTTGACAATATAATTTATTAAATGATTTTTATACACAACGATATTTTTTTTAAGAATACAGGCAATAATATATTAAAATTTTTTGTATGGTGGTTTTGTGAAAGATGTGAAAAGAAAGAGTTTTTTTTTAGCGGATTATGTTAAAGATGTGCCGGAGGATTTTTAGCCTTTTCTTTTTCTCTTACCGGCAGGGGACAATTGTTTTTTGGAAATATTGTCTATTTTTTCAAGAATACCTATAGCCTTTTTTTCATATTGGGTCTTTAATTCCTGATAATCTTCGTCAGACAACTTCCCGGTTTTAAAATCAAAATCCAAATCTTTGAGAGTAGCATAGGCTACTTCTTTCTGTACCAATAAATGGGGTAATCCATTAGTGTTGATGTTCCTTACTCCCATCATGCTCCGCGGTATTTTTGAGAAAAGGGGATATCCGACTATAAAGCTCACAGCTATGATTAAAAGTAATTCAATGAGGATAGTCATCAGTCAAATTCATTTAATTCTTTTTCAAGAAGACGTGAATATTTGCTGTTTTTTAGAACGTCTTTTTGTTCAGAAATATGTTCTCGCTTTTCATCTTTTCTTAGTGAGACCCATTTTGACACTACACGGCGAATTCCGACACCCCCAATCATAATCGCGAAAAAAGGAGTAATCCACGCGGTAAGGTTAAATCCTTTTTTAGTCGGAGCTGATAAAGCTTTTTCTCCATACCTGTCCACATAGGTTTTAATAACCATATCTTTTGTCAGCCCCTCTTTTAATTTCATTGCAATATCCATTCTATACTGATCGGAATACTGACAAATACAGCTTTCAAGTACTTTCCCGCATTTATCCTTACACATGCACATGAGATGTGCTTCAACCTCCTTTTGCTCTTTTAGGAGATCGGCCCAGCTCAATGATGCAGACAGGGGAATAGACAAAAGAATGAATGTTAAAATTATCCTTCCAGTTTTTTTCATTCAACCAGCTCCTTTATTTTATTATAAGCGATCAGCCTTCAGTTGTCAGCTTTCAGCTCTTATTATTGTATCATTAATTGCTGACTGCTGAAAACTAATTACTTACAACTGTTTATTAAACAGGCACTTCTTGCTTTTTAGAAGTTTTTTCGGTGCTGTATTTTGCCATCATACGCTGTTTTTCTCTCATATCCGGCCACATGCATATTAACGTGCCAAAACCAAGAATTACTCCGCCTATCCAGAGCCATTTTGCCAATGGGTTAATCAATATTTTGAAGGTCGCTGCATTATCATCATGAGCCGCCAATATTACATACAGATCTTCTTTGAGAGTAGAACGTATATCCACTTCTGATGAGGGTTGCTGTCTGGTGCCTGGATAAAAATCTCTCTGCGGATGAGCTTCCCAAACTAATTTTCCATTCTTTTCCACATTTAGATTGGCTATTACTGATATTTGGCTTGGATTTGGGCGAGCTTCATTGAGACCCTGGTATGTCAGTTTATAATTTTTTATAGATATTGATTCTCCTTTTTTTACTGTTTGCTGAACTTCAGTAACATAAGAGGACGAACCTGCAATTCCAATGAACATTAACACTACTCCAATATGAATTATATGTCCGCCATATCGTCTTTTGTTTTTCGCAATTAATGTAAAAAATGAGGTAAAAGGGGTTTCTCCTGTTGTCTGCGATCTCGCTCTAGTCCCCCGGTAAAATTCTACAACAATAGTGAGAAGAACAAAGATAGAAAAAGTAAAAGTGAGCCATGCCATGAAATGCCCTTCCCCTACAGAGGGGTAAAGTGCAGCGCCGGCGATAGCAGCGGTGCTAAATGGCAATAAAAAGTTTTTCTTCAAATTAGCCAATGTTGCTTTTCGCCATGAAATTAAAGGGCAGAGTCCCATTAAAAATAGAAGCGCTAAACCTATTGGAACGTTGACCTGGTTATAAAAAGGAGGTCCTACTGTGATTTTGACCCCCTTGACTGCCTCTGATATTAGAGGAAACAACGTTCCCCAAAATGTCGCAAATGCTATGCCAACAAGAAGCAAGTTGTTAAATAAAAAGCTGCTCTCGCGCGATACAAAAGAATCCAGTTCGTTATTGCTTCTTAATAAGGGAAGCCTTTTTATGACGTAATAGGTGGAGAAGGCAATAGTTACAAAAAGAAAATATAAAAAGTAATACCCTAAAGTAGTTTCACCAAAAGCATGAACTGATTGGATTAACCCGGAGCGGGTGATAAAAGTCCCGAATATAGTCAGGGTAAATGTCAATAAAATTAATGCCATATTCCAAACCTTCAGCATATCTTTCTTTTCCTGGATCATGACAGAATGGAGATAGGCTGTGCCGACCAGCCAGGGCATAAAAGAGGCGTTTTCAACGGGGTCCCAGGCCCAGTACCCGCCCCAGCCTAATTCTACATATGCCCATTGAGCCCCGAGGAGATTACCCATACCAAGAAAAAACCAGGATAGAATAGTCCACTTCCTGGTTGTTCGAATCCAGACGTCACTTAGTTTGCCGGTTATTAATGCAGCCATGGCAAAAGCAAAGGGGACTGAAAAACCTACGTAACCTAAATATAACGTAGGCGGGTGAAACATCATGGCAGGATTTTGAAGCATTGGGTTTAAGCCAGATCCATCCTGCGGGGTTTCAAAGCTTTTTTCAAAAGGATTGGTTGAAAAATTCATGAGAAAAATAAAAAAAGCCAGGATTACATGAAGAACAATCATGACATAAGGAATTAGTTCCCTGTTTTTATGCCGGTTTTGTATGGAAACAATAGAGCTGAAAAAAGAGAGAACTAGGCTCCACAGCAGCAAAGAACCTTTTTGTCCGGCCCAGAATGCCGAGATCGTATAAAACAATGAAAGATCTCGATTTGAATAGTGAGCTACATACGCGATACTAAAATCATGGTTTACAAAAGCATAAAAAAGGGCGGCAGAGCTTAAAACAATCAATCCTGTTAAAGCATAGACAGAATTTTCACAGCTTGCTTTAAGGTACTCATTCTCTGATTTGGCGGCAACCCAATAGGCGATGATAATATAGAGGGAGAGAGCAAAGGCTATTAAGAGAGAGAAATGTCCGATAGTTGTCATATCACAAAACAAAACGGGAAATGTTCCCGAACTTTTCAAAAACCACTGAATACACAGCGTTGCATAGCCAAAACCAAATAATAAAACGCAGTTTTACGTGTTGGTAATGCGGAATACTTCAAGAGAAGCTATATTTTATTAGTAAGCTCTTTTTTTTCAGCTTCGTATTTTGATGGGCATGCCGTTAACAGGGTATTAGCATTAAGATTACCTTTTTGATCAACAGTACCCTCTACCACTACATCGATATTCTCTTTGAACATATCGGGGATAATACCTTCGTAATGAACCAGAAGGTTTTTCTTTGAATCGGTTATTTCAAAATTAACTTTTAAGTTAGATTTATCTTGATCTATGGATCCCGGTACAACTGTTCCGTTGACTCTAACCCCTTCATCGTAAATAGTATCTTTTTTATTAATTAATTCAGATACGGTGAAGAAATAAACGGATGTCTGGCTGACGCCTGTATAAATTAAATAAAAAACAGTTGCAACAATTATCAAAGAACCGGTTGTAAATTTTACCTGTTTTTTTGTCATAAATCTTACTCCAATTAAAAAAACCGCTTAGTATTTTGATATTTTCTTTTTTGTTTTGCTGAAAGCTGACGGCTGATAACCTGAATAGCTATTTTTTAAAGCTACTATAGTTCCTGTTAAGATTCAAGCCATTTTTTAGCAATACAAAAGCACCTCTCGGCAAAGCAGAGCTTAAAGCCAAGATTAGCTTTGTAGCTCTAGAATCTTCCGGGAATACTCCTGCTAAACACATTGTAAATAAAGAGAATTGTATTTTTCAATGATAGTTTCCCACGAGAAATGAGCTTTGACAAGTTTTTGAATATTATTGCCGAATTCATTTCTCACTTTTTGTTCTTTTAACAGGTTTATTTTTTTAGCGATTTCTTCGGGATTGTGATTTGCAAGATACCCGGTTTTATTGTCAAAAACCAGTTCGTTGGCAACTCCAACAGGTGTGGAAATCACAGGAAGACCTGCTGCCGCTGCTTCTAAAATCGGTTGACCAAAACTTTCGTAAAGGGAAGTAAAAACAAAAAGATCAGCGTTTTTATAACATTGCTGTAATTCTTCTCCAAGCTTTTGGCCTGTAAGCTCAACCCGTTTTTTTAAATTCAAATTGTCTATTAATTGATATAGTTCATTGAGATAACCATGGCGCGTAGTGCTGCTGGTGCGTGCTTCTTCGCCAACGATTTTAAGTATGAAATTCTTATCCAGCCTTGCTAAAGCATGGATTATGGTTTCCAGGTTTCTGTTCCTGGCAATTCGCCCCACAAAAAGAAGCTCTATGTAATCTTTTGATTTATCCAATCCTTTTTTGGGGCAATCACTAATTTCTATACCCATTGGGATAATTTCTATTTTTTTTTTGTTTATACCGAATTCCACCGCGTCTTCATATTCGAGTTTCGTAGAGACAACTATTTTATCGGCAAAACGGGCTGTTGCTTTAAAAGTCGCAAGGTCATAAGTCTGATAAGGAATCATGGAAAGCCGTGTGGGCAGGTAACGCCGGTATCCTAAAAGACTGCCGTGCGAGTTTAAAACAAAAGGTTTCTTTTTCAGTTTAGAAAAAAAAAACCGAGGTCGGATTGAAAATTACGGTAATTATGGCTATGGATAAGATCAAAATCTTTAAAAGCGCCAATCATAGCGGGACTAATACAATAGCGCATTAACTGGATAATATTTGGATAGCGGTGTACTGTAACGCCATCGTATGATTCTTTAGCGGGCAGGGATGAATTTACATCACAGTATGTCGTAAGTATTGTGGAGTCTATATTTTTTTCCAGAAGCCTTTTAGATATCCGATAGGCCTGATTGGTTGGACCGCAAATAAAAGGATAAAAAGTTTCAATTGTCCTTAAAATTTTCATTTATTAGCACACTTTCTTTGGAAGGCTTATCTGTTTTGTTATCGGCAGTTTGAGTTTGGTAATCATCAAGTTTGTTCCCACTTGGGTGGGTGCCCTTTCTAGTTAAATCAACCTCATGATTCAGTATTGCCAACCATTGGCTCAATTTCTTAACCTGAATTGTCAAATTGGATATTCTAATGGAAAAATGCAAACAGATAACAACTAAGAATAATATCCCGAGAAAAAATAATGTAGAAGTAACTGCCGCTGAACCTACTAAATTGGAGATTTTTGTCAATAAATCCATCCAAGTAGCCATTACCAGCATTAGTATGCCAGTAATCAGCCAACCCATTGAGTATTCTTCACTTAGATGCCTTCTCCTGACCAGTTCGAAAACATAAACTACAATAAATATACAAACTGCTATAGTTATGAATCTTATTTTAGGCGGCATTTGGATTCCTTCTTTTGGGTTTTACTCTTAGCAAGGTAACAATGATGGATAAGAGCATTTTAAGGACGTAATAGATTGTTTTATGCCCCCTGTGCATACTTTTCGCATGCTTGGGATTGCTTTTCATTTTAACGGGGACTTCTTTTATTTTAAACCCTGCACGATGAAGCAGAATGATCATATCTGCATCAGGATAATCAGGAGGAAACAAATCTTGTGACATGAAATCAATTACATCTCCTTTTAATATCTGAAACCCTGAAGTTGGATCAGTTATTTTTATCCTCGTAATTAACGATGTAAGCAATCCAAAAAGGACCATTCCCAGTTTTTTTGATGCGGTTGTTTTATAACTGTTGCCTTCCAGAAATCTGGAACCTATTACCACATCCACATCCGTATTTTGAATTTCTTTAAGCATTTTAAGAATAAATGATGGATCGTGTTGACCATCAGCGTCCATCTGAATTACAGTATTATAGCCTTTTTGTTTGGCGTATAAAAAACCGGTTTGCAGGGCTGCGCCGTAACCTAAATTATTGGGCAAAGAAATTAATTTAACACCCAATTTTTCAACTATATTCGTTGTCTGGTCATTTGATCCGTCATTGATAACTAATATATCAAGATCCGATGAAAATTTCCAAATATTATGTATAACATCCTCAATATTTTTTTCTTCGTTATAAGCGGGTATTATGACAAGCTTTGACTTCATTATTGGAAACCTGTAACGAGGGGAAAAGATCAGTTTTTATAATATACTTTTCGGTATGATCCTACAATATATTAATATTAAATTTTTTACATTACAATTATAGTTATCAGAACACTACAATGTATAATCTAATACGTTTGTGGCGCATTAAAATTCTATTACGTATGCTTGAAAATTATTTACTGTGAATTGAGATTGATCAAAATTGTTTTCTAAAGGATTTACCCAAAACCCGAAAGTCAGTTCATAATCACCCTTTTCCAAAGGCACAATTTTTTGAATAATATACCACAAACGATTATTATAAAAATTCAAGCCGCTGACGTTTCTGTTCATTACACGGTTCGGCTGTTCTGTGATGGTTTTGTTTTTTTTATCTTTTATCAACATGGAAGCAGAAAGCGGTTCATAAACCCATTTATCGGATATGTTCGGGTAAGAAAGGGCATAGATAATAAAAATAAATCCTTTGCCATTCATTTTTAACTTGTGAAATGAATTTGCATAAACAAAAGAAATATCCTTCAAAGAGCTATTCATGTTCCTGCTAATTTCAATTTGATCTAAATCAGGATTATTTATAACACCAATCTCTTGCCCGCCTTTTGTCTGTATCCATTTTGATTTTAAAAAATCTTTATCTATTATTTTTCTGATATTATGAGGTCTAAGTTGATAGACCTTGAAGTCAGTGCCTTTTTCTAATCGACCAATATCATACTCTACGTTTGGTTGACGATCTTCAAATTTTTTGAGAAATTTACAGTTTTTACCGCAAAAACTATAAATGTAATCTCCTAAAATTCGGTTCGGCATTATTAAGTACATGTTATTAACATTATTGCTGTACAAAATCCCTGATGCATTTTGATTAATTAGTTCGTACAAATAATAGTCAGATGTCAATCCGCCAGGTTTAAAAACCAGGTCGTTTGAAATATTAATTTTCTTCATGTATTCTCTTAGTTTTTTAAATTTAAAGGTGTGGTATTGGGGATAGTAATGTCGTTCTAAAAAAAAGGTTGCAGGAATAGAAAATGCGAGAATTGCGAATAATGCTGCTATCTTTTTTAGTCGAAAATTACTCTCATATTTAGGTAAAAGAATCTTAAATACTTGATTTGCTATTTTATAAAGCCCTATTGCAAACGTGAGGATGAAGAATGGTAAACCAAACAAATAGACTCGAGGATGACCGATTACCCCAACTATGAGGCTAATAATAAAAGGTAAACAGAACAAAAGGAATAAATAAATTCCCCAGAAATTTCTTTTGATAAATAAAACCCAACATCCATAAAGAAAAAATAATGACATCACCGGCGACAAACCTAATAGTAAATTATCATTAAAAAAATGCAGTAATATGTTTCCCAATAAATTATTGCCTTCTATTCCGGCCTGAGTATGTATTTGATCCAAAATAGGAAAGTAGAACAGGGAGATTGGTAACAGAGCAAAAAAAATAGAATACACCAATCTTTTAATTAAGGTTGTGCTCGTATACTGTTTTGTTTCGGAATTAAATTTACTTGAGCTTGATTTGAATAAAAAATATACAACAGCAAAGGCTATAAACTGTGAAACCACAAAGTAAAAGCTGCTTGGCATTGTGACAACATTTAAGATATTGGCTAAAGTAAAAAGAAGCAGCCACCTCATCTTATAATTCTCAAGAGTTTTGTATAATGATAATTGTGAAATTATTGAAAATAGTATGACAAGACTGTACCCCCTTGCCATTTGAGAATAAATAATATGTACAGGTGAAAGAGCAAGAAATAATGATGAGATAAAAGCTATTTCTTTGGAATTAGATATGGAATAAGCCCACCAGTAAATAAACCCTACTGCTAAAATTCCTGACAGCAAAACAGGAAGCCGAAAAGAAATTTCGTAATTGCCAAACAGTTGGACAGAAAGGTGAGCTAAGATGGAATGAAAAATATGATTGTTTGGCATGAAGTAGTCGTAAAAAGAATAAGATTTCAAGGAGGGTAATATAAAATAAAGCAATGAAGTTGCTTCATCCTGAGCCACAATATCTCTATTTATGCCTCTCAGTCTAAAAAAAACCGCCGGAATTAAGGAAAGGAGAATCAGGGGGAAATGTCTGTTTGTCATCTTTAAAGAAGTTGTATTAAAAAACTTTAATCTTATTACAATTTGTTATCCAGCGAAGTCATTTTTTTTAAAATAGTTTCCACAAAGAATTTGCTGCCTTCGTCCGTAAAATGACAAACATCACGAAAGTATAGATCATTGTTTCTCATTAGTTTTTCTTGATCCAAAAAAATAAAACCACCTTTCCGAGTCAGTTGCCGTATAATGGTGTTGTGCACGTTAATTCCTAAAACAACATTTTCCGGTTTACCCCAAATCCAGATGTAGCCAACCTTTTCTTTTTCCGGAAAAAGCTTGTAATATGCGGGATAGAACCGTGAATATGCAAATGTAGGAATAATTAAAGTTTCTTTTCTTTTTTTGGCAATTTCAATTATTTTGATTAAATTAGCTCGGAAACTTTCACTAGTTTTTACATCATTTCCATATTCCAGCCACTCATCTTTTGGAGAATTAGTCGGAATGAATTGATTTTTGTTCACTATTTTCGTTTCTAATTGGATTAAAGTGTGCTTCAAAAAATATGGGGTTAACAGCCCTGTTTTTTTTAAGAAAGGATGACGAAAATAAAAATTCACTTCATCATACCAGGAATAATGTGAATAATCGTTTTTCCATTTTTTTGATGGGACATTATTAGCTCTTACTTCATTGATACCATGGTAAAACAGCACAACATCAAAGCGTTTTTTTCTTATCCATTGGTATTTGTAGTAACTGTCCAAGGAAGTGTGAGCGCCTGCAGCCAAGTTCACAAAATTGACTTTTTTATCAAAATCTGAACTTAACTTGTAAATGTAATCAGGCACCTTTCCCCAGTCTTTTGTTAAAACTGACCCGCCAAGAAACAAAATATTATAGCTACCTGCCCTATATTCATATTTGTTTAATTTTTTTAGTTCCGGATACCAAATAAAATCAGGTCTTCAGGAGATGAAAAGAAGCTCAAGCTGTTTTTAATAGAGTAATAGCTTCTTGAACATGTTTCTATCAGAATGCATAACAATAGCAGGCAGAATAACACAAATAAAATATTTTTTTTGTTATATGGATGGCCAGACATTAATTAATCCGCGAAGTAAATACAATATTTTTGATGAAATAAATAAAGTGATTAGTTTTATAATTTTCTGGCGGGAATATGTCAAAATGTCTTTTGCTTGCAAAGAATATTTAATTTTTTTCTCAGAGTAGTTTCATGAACTTTGTAAACAAAGGCCAGTTTGCCGTTGATAAAAATTGAAGGGATTTTTTCTTTATATTTTTCAAACAGTGTGGGGTTTTTTGAAATGTCGATTTCCGAGATAGTAATCGGACGCAGAATCTTTATTTTTTCAATAACGGTTTTTGCCTTGTCACAAAGGGAGCAGTCCGGTTTGGAATAAATTTCAATTTTAATGTCCACTATTTTGGATTGTAAGTTAATGATTAATCAGAGGTGGACCAGATTATCAAAAGCACTAAAAGATTTCTCTGTATCCCATGTTCTGGGGCCAATAGCTTTGTGTACAATAAACCCTTCTTTATTAATGATAAAAGTTTCAGGAACGCCGGTTGTTCGGTAAAGGTTGGCCACCTTACTCTTCGGATCAAGCAACGCCGGAAATGTTAATCCAAATTTTTTCATATAAGGGTCTACAATTTGCTTTCCCTCTTTATCAATGCTGATTGTAAGTATTTCAAAAGAATTTCGCTTGAATTTCTGATAAAGCTTTTCCATCGAAGGCATTTCTTCTTCGCATGTTAGGCACCAGGTAGCCCAGAAATTCAGGAACACAACTTTCCCCCTGTAATCTTTTAATTCAATCTTTTTACCGTTCAAATCAGGCAGCGTAAAATTAGGCGCCAGGTACATTAATCGTGGACTTTCTTTAGAACGGAATTCACCCGGTTTCAAAGGGACTTCCTTAGCACTTTCCTGCCATATAAGAAGAAAAAGCATGGATGCCACTAAAACAAAAAACGGCATGTAGCCTTCTGTCCTGTTTATGGGAGCCGATTTTTTCATAATGACAGCCCTTTAACTAATTCGAGGTGGTTTCCAATAAAACTCTTTCCCATTTTTTTCTCCAATGATTCTTTCCTTTATATAATTTTAGTAAAAAGTTGCAATGAAGTAAACACCTTAATTCCACCTTATAAAAATTTGAATCCCGTAGCAATTTTGCCTAAAATAAATATTTAGAATAATTCTAACTACTTTCTACCCTTTTAAAATGAGCAAATATCTTTTAGTTATCCCTTTATACAACGAAGAAGAATACATACGGAACGTTATCAGTAAAGTAAGAGAATATTTTTCCAAAGATGTGCTGGTAATTAATGACGGTTCTACTGACAAATCTTCTGAAATTCTTGCTGAAATTGAAGATATAACAGTTATAGAACAGACAGAAAATTGCGGTTACGGCTGTGCATTGATGAACGGATTTAAGCATGCTGTTAATAATAATTTTGAGATTGTTCTCACCATGGACTGTGATGACCAGCATGAACCTCATTTAATACCTAACTTTTTAAAAGAAATGGGCAACAATGATATTGTTTCCGGAAGTAGGTATTTGAACAACTCAACTTCGCTTTTTGAAGCGCCTCCACCTGACCGAAAGAAGATTAACAAAGAGATGACCGAATTAATAAATAAATATACCGGTTATAACTTAACAGATACTTTTTGCGGTTTTAAAGCTTATAAAGTCGAGGCAATCAAGAAATTGAAATTGGATGAAAAGGGATATGCTTTTCCTCTTCAGGTCTGGTTGCAGGCTCATAAACAGGAATTGAAGATTAAAGAAATACCTGTTGACCTAATCTATAAAAACCTGAACCGGACTTTCGGCAGCAACCTTGATGATCCGATGGAGAGGAGAAAATATTATTTATCAGTTATTGAAAGAGAATTTTCCTGTGTTTAGACAAAGATTGATAATTGACCGCTAACAAATCACACACTACTAATGACCGATAAGACATTAGATGCTTTAGCAATAGGAGCACATCCAGATGACGCGGAAATAGGGATGGGGGCTTCGCTAATAAAATTAAAAAAGGAAGGTTTTAAAACCGGAATCCTGGATTTAACAGATGGAGAACCAACCCCCTTTGGTACCACTGAAAAAAGAAAACAAGAAAGAAAAAAGGCCGCGGAAAAGTTAAACCTGGATTTTCGACACACTCTTGATCTCCCAAACCGATATCTTCAAGATACAATAGAGGCACGAGAAAAAGTCGCAGCGGTTATAAGGGAAACCAAACCTTGTCTTCTCTTTTTTCATCACTGGGAAGACGCTCACCCGGATCATAAAGCAGCAAAAGATATTTGCGAAGCTGCGCGGTTTTACGGCAAATTATCAAAATCCCATATTAAAGGTGAACCTCATTACTCTCTAAAAATTTTTTATTTCTATGCTTCACATTTGAAAGTTAGAGAAAAACCAAGTTTTGTTATAGATGTAAGCGAGGAATATGACCAAAAAATTGAGGCGATAAGAAGCTATGAATCACAATTCCTGGAAAATGAAAAAAACCAAGCTATTTTCGAACATCTCAAAAACAGAGCCCAATACTGGGGCGATCGTATCAGGGTAAAATATGGAGAGCCATTTTTATCAAAAGAAGAAGTAGGATTGAAATCGTTTAAAGATTTTATTGAATGAAAACCAAGAAAGTTTTGAAAGTCCCCGAAAATGACGGGGAATTTTTTTGCAGCCATAACCTGACGGATATTCCTCCCCTTTTAAAATCCAACCAGGAATTGATCGATTCTTATAGCTTCAAGATAGCAGGAGTCAGCTATAGCGAATTTCGCAAGATAGCAGAAACAGAAATTTTAAATTCACTAACAGACGGAAACGTGGATTTAGTTCCGCGTCCTTATATAGTAACAGGCCATCAGCCCGGTTTATGTCATCCTGGGATTTGGATAAAGAATTTTCTTGCGGACAAGTTGGCCAGAGAGAACAAAGGAACCGCCTTTGATATTATTATTGACTACGATTGTTCTAATGAAATCGGATGTTCTATCTTAACTTGGAATGAGAAAATCAGAAGGAAAAAAGAAATCTTAATAAAATTGAATCCCCGGCAGCCATTTGAGTGTTGCTCTGTTCCGGACAGTGATAAGTTTAGAGACTTTTACCAAAAAATTCAGGCAGGCCTACAGTCTTTTCCAATTAACACGGTTATCAAATATGTAGAAGTTTTTTTTCAAAAAGGAAAAAGTGCATTATCATCTTCAAAAAATTTAGCAGAATTTTTAGTAAAAACAAAAAAAGGGTATGAAGCAAGCGAAGGTCTTCAGTATTTTGATATCATGCTGTCCCGAATTTGCAAAACCAGATCTTTTTTATTATTTACTTTACATATAGCTCAAGATATTAAAAGGTTTCATGATATTTATAACCAGCTGTTGGAGAAACACAGGATTAGTCACAAATTACGATACAAAGCAAATCCTTTCCCTGACTTAAAAAAGGATGCCGACAAATATGAAATCCCTTTTTGGTGCATAAATGATAATAAACGTAAACCGGCTTGGGTAATTCATGAAGGGTCCTGCATTTCTATTTACGGAGAGGATATTTGTTTATTTAGATATAAAAAGGGAGATTGCGATCGTGCGATCAAAATCATACGTGAGGAAAAGATTAACTTGCGTCCAAAAGCAGTTCTTCTGACCTTGTTTTTCCGGTTATTTTTTTCTGATATATTCATTCACGGAATAAGCGGTGGAAAGTATGATGAGATAACTGACGGAATTATGGAAAAATATTATGATATAAAACCACCTCATTTTATAACTGCTTCGCTTACCCTTTTTCCTGATTTGCCAATAGATAGCATTCAAATAAATGATGTAGAGAATTTAAAAACAATAATCAGAAATATAAAGCACAAACCGGAGATTTTTGAAGACAAAGTGGAAGGGCAGGAGGCAAAGGAAAAATTCAAAAAATTAACTGAAGAAAAGAATAAACTGTTCCAGCAGAAACCTTCTAAAAAAGAGAAAAAAGATCATTACTGTAAATTAAAAACTGTTACGGAAGAACTTTCAAGATTTCTCGATAACTATTATTTAAAAGTCAATGATCAATTAAGAATTGCAGAGGAAAAGGAACATGATAATCAGACTGCATGTTTTAGGGAGTTTCCTTATTTTTTTTATGATATAAATAAGATTAAGGAAATAATTAAGTAAAGATGGTTGATCATTGCTTTTTATGTTTTGCTGAGCGCTAATTACTGATAGCTGATTTTAACATGGCAACTCTTATTAATATTAATGGGCAGATAATGCCACCGGATCAGGCGTTTATTTCTGTGTTTGATCACGGATTGTTGTTTGGTGATAGCGTTTATGAAGTTTTTACCACATACAAAGGAAAATTATTTGCCGAAAATGAGCATTTGACTAGGCTTAAAGCATCAGCAAAGGCTATTTCGCTAAAAATACCTTTTACAGATGAATATTTATTGGAAGAAATGCAAAAAACTTTTGATGCCGCTGAAAATAGCGAATCTTATGCAAGGATGGTAATTACAAGAGGAAAGGGGGAAATCCATATCAGTCCTCTGTCCTGCAATTCACCAACCATGATACTTTATGTAAAAGAAGCAGAAAAGTACCCCGAAGAATACTATTCGAAAGGAATCGCAATAGCGCTTGTTTCAACCAAAAGAAATTTAAAAGACTCTTTGAACCCGGGAATCAAAACGGGAAATTATTTAAACTCTGTTTTAGCGATTATTGAGGCAGAAAAGCTGGGCGCTTATGATGGTTTAATGCTTAATTCAGATGGGTTTGTGTCTGAATGCACTACCAGCAATTTTTATCTGGTTAAAAACGGTGGTGTTAAAACTGCGAATCCTGGGTGTGGTATCTTGGTGGGAATAACCAGAAAGATGTTAATAGAGGTAGCGAGAGAAAATGGGATCGCTGTTCAGGAATGTAAAATCAGTCCGGAAGAAATCCCGGCAGTGGATGAACTCTTTATAACCAGTACCACTAAAGGTGTTATGCCTGTAACTATGTGCGATGGGAAAAAGATAGGAGATGGAAAACCGGGGCCTGTTTCTATAAAACTGAGGTCTCTTTATCAAAAAAAACTGGATAAAATAGTTAATAACAAATAATGTTATACGGGGAAAATTTGAAATTTCCCATAAAAAGGTTTATAAAAAGAACCGCAAGTTTGATGATCACAAGTAAGAGGTAAAAAAATAATGGGAGCTAATGAGAAGTATTTTAGATGTGTTTTTGTATTTTTTTTTGTCATTTATTTTTTGTTTTGTGCAGCAGTATCCGAAGCAGACGATGATAATAAACATGAAAAGGGTTCTAATGAAAAACTTTCCGCAGGCAATAAAGACAAAAGATTAAAAAAGGGGAGCGGGTCAGGAGTCGTTGACCCTTTTTCACAGATATTATATTTTGCTGAAGAGCTTGGTTTAAATAAAGAACAGTTTTTAAAAATAAAAGCCGCAAGGCTAGAGTATAAAAAAAAGGGTATTCGTTTAATAGCGGATATTAAAATAGCTCGCCTCAACCTTAGAAACCAGCTTTACTCAGGATCTATTAACAAGGAAGAGATTCTAGCCCAGTCCGATGAACTTGGAAAACTTACCGCCCGGAAAATAAGATTAAATACAAAAACAATGGTTAGAGTCTTTACTGTGTTGACTCCTGAGCAAATCAAAAAAACCCAGGAACTTAACATAATGAAAATAGAGGTTTTGGGAATCAGGATGCAGGAAGGGTCGTAAAATTCACGACTTTTTTGGAACCACAGATTTTGCTTCGCATTTCAATCATAAAATATCATTCGATAAGCTCTGGCAAAAAAACAAGATTACGGTTAACATACTGCGAAAAATGGAAATAGAATATAACAACTGCGTTGATCCAAAAAAAGTTTGTCCCCAAATCATTTTTTTTGAGTCAGCTTTATCTCATTAGTTATTTCAAGTCTATCCTGTTTTTAGCTGTGCCGCTCTTAATGCCTTGGTTGGTGTAGATGGCTTAAGCAAGGTATCTATATTATACCTCTCTATTCTGGTCAAATATCAAGCACTATTTGTATCCGATGCCATTTTCTCACCAACCTGAATATGCTATCATTACGCATTAATCCTCATAGGAGCAGAAACCATGAAGCTGACGGCATAGAAAATCATCACTCTGAGGGTGGTACTTATATTTAGGGTAGGTCAGTAATATATTTACGAAATCTATATATATTAATATCGTATTGTATTTTATCCTAATTGGACATACTAAGGTTTAGTTTGGGTCATATTTTTTCAATGGAAAGACTTTTGATTGAGAGTGATTTGAATACGTATCCCAGGCAAGAGTATGTACAAAATCAAAACTAGAAACTATCTTGCCAACAAACCAGAAGAGGGGAAACCATATACTGTAAGCGGTTTTGAATCAATCTGGCAAAGGGTAAAAAAGAAATCTGGAATAATGGATGTATGTTTTAGAGATATTCGGGCAAAAGCTGGAACCGATAAAAAAAGAGAAGGAGGTGATGCTCAAGTGTTCTTAGGACATAACAGTTCAGCAATGACTGACAAATATATTAGAAACAGAGAGGGTGATAGGGTTTCACCAAATGTTCCAATTATCAAGAAATGAGAAAAGAAAATATTAGACAAGTGGGTTTTTATTAGACAGGTGGGAATAAATATTTGTCATAAGTGATTGAAAAAAAATGAGCCGCCACGGAATCGAACCGTGAACCTACTGATTAAGAGTCAGTTGCTCTGCCAGTTGAGCTAGCGGCCCATATAGGAAAATTCCAAATAACAAATTACGAATTAAAACACGCCCGGCAGGAGTCGAACCTGCAACCTACGGATCCGAAGTCCGCCACTCTATCCAGTTGAGCTACGGGCGCAAATGAATTGCATCCCCCCTGAGTCCCCCTTGATAGGCGGGGAAACTTCCTAAAAATAGCAGAAAATATAATATCAGAATAAATAAGGACTTTAAACGAAAAAAATTAGCTGTGAATTCCTTTCCTTGCCATTTTCTCTGCGCATTCCATTACCATTTCGGATAGTGATGGATGAGGAAAAACGGTATCTGAAAAATCTTCCAGAGTTGATTCTATGTTTAAAGCAAGCGTATAACCGGCAATCATTTCCGTTACATTAGCGCCCATGAGTGATATTCCTATAATTTCCTTATATTTTTTTTCAATAATTATTTTGACCATTCCCTCTATTTGGTTGGCAATCAACGACTTTCCAATTGCTCGTAGTGGATATGTCCCTGTTTCAATTTCTTCTCCGTAAACCTCCCTAGCTTTTTTTTCGGTAAGGCCCACCCGCGCTATTTCCGGGTCAGTATAAATACAACTCGGGATATGATTATAGTTCAGAGGTTTAGGATTTAAACCCGCAATCTTTTCGGCAAAAACAATTCCCTCTGCGGACGCCCCGTGAGCTAAACCGGTTTTTCCGATAAGATCGCCAACCGCATAAAATCCGGGAAGGGATGTTTCGTAAAATTCATTTACTTTTATATAAGGTTCGTTGTTTTTTGTTTCGAGATTGAGTTTTTCGATTCCATCGAGAACAGGGGTTCTTCCAATAGAAATTAAAGTGGCTTCAAAATTATCTTCAAAACTTTTTCCATCCGGTTTTGTAAAAGAGACTTGAAGAGACGATCTGTTTTTTTTGATATCCGAGACTTTAGTATCCGTATAAAAAACTATTTTACGTTTTGTCAATGCCCGCTTAAGCCCTGATGAGATTTCCTGGTCTTCTATAGGGAGAATTGAGGGAAGGGCTTCCACCACAGTAACCAGTGAGCCAAAAGAGGAAAAAATAGAAGCAAACTCCATTCCTATGACTCCTCCCCCAATAATCAAAAGTGTTTTTGGGATTTTCTTGAAGTTAAGTATTTCATCACTGGTCATTAGAATATCGGAATCCACCTCCCATGAAGCAGGGACAGCAGATCGTGAGCCTGTTGCAAGCAGAATATATTTTGACTTTATAGAATCTGAAGATTCCCCTTTAACGTTAATGCTTTTATCTTTTAATACTTCAGCTTCTCCCTGTATCAGGTCTATTTTTTTTTTGGAGATTAATTGGATAAGATTTTTTTGCAGTTGGCTGACAACAGAGTTTTTCCTGTTCTGAATGGCTTCGATATCCAGAGTTATATCATTGGCAACAATGCCTATATTTTTATACTCGTCGGTCTCTCGATACCGCTCTGATATATGACACAATACTTTTGTCGGTATGCAACCCCTGTTTAGGCATGTTCCACCCGGGGATTTATCTCTGTCAATTATTATGGTTTTTAATCCGAGAGATATAGCTCGAATGGCCGCCACGTAACCACCCGGTCCGGCTCCAACTATTGCTAAATCATAACTTTTCATAAATTAAACCTCCGTATATAAATTTTAGACATGATGAGAGAATGAAGCGATTTAAAAAGTGTCATAGTTCGACCAGCATTCGACTGAGTTCACGTCGAAGGCTCACCACACGACAAAGTTGTACCATATGGAGTAGAGAAAGGGAGAAAATTCTTTTTCATCCACCTCTCCTCTTTCTCCATTTCCTCTTTCCTTTATGACTTTACGGTAAATTCTTTTTGGTTACGGCTGTATCGCGTTATGTTATTATAAAATTAAAACATTGGAGAAATATAGCTTGCAAACATGGAGATTGATTAGAGATAAAAATCATGATGGTTTAACCAACATGGCTAAAGATGAGGCAATTTCCATTGCGTGCGGAGAGGGAAAATCTCCGGCTACACTTCGTTTTTATGGATGGAAAACCCCTGCCGTGAGTATCGGCTATAGCCAGAAAGCGGAATCCGATATCAACCTCCAGTATTGCAATTCCGTGGGAATTGATGTTGTAAAAAGACCAACGGGCGGACGTGCCGTTCTGCATGAAAACGAGTTAACCTTTAGTTTTAACGTTTCTATTGAAAACCCGCTGTTTCCAAAAAACATTTTAAACTCCCACAAAAAAATAAGTGAGGCTTTGCTTTTGGGGCTTCATGCGGTGGGAGTCAACGCACAACTGCAATACAAATCCAAAAAAGAAATTCATAGAAATCCTTTTTGTTTTTCCGCTTCATCTCTTTACGAATTGGTTTTCGCTGGGAAAAAAATTGTGGGCTGTGCTCAACGACGATTCAGAAATTCTTTTTTAGAACATGGTTCTATTCCTTTAAAATTGGATCGACGTAAGCTCTCCTCTATTTTTATGCATAGGAATTTCGATGTTACACCCCCCTTAGTCCCCCTTCGAGGGGGGGGTAAGGGGGATGTTCCGCCAAAGGCGCAAATTCAAAAGTCCGTAAAAACTGACATGAACGGCAGTTTCAGGAATTTTGAAAAAGTTAGCCAGGAATGCTCTAACTTGAGAAACAATTTATCCTTTTCAGAAAAAAAAATAGAATCTCTATATTTTGAAAACATGGCAGGATTAAATGAACTTGGCTCATACAGTTTTTCTTTTGATCAGCTGATTCAAAATTTTTTAAAAGGGTTTGAACGGCACTTTGAAGTAAACTTTAAAGAAGGTGCTCTCTCTCATTATGAAATAGGGTTGATGAGAAAAATCAGAACACGTATGTCATAGCGCGGTAAAGCCGCGACCCAATTCCGAATCACAAGAAACAAATTTTCAAATAAAATCCAAATTGAAACGACTCAATAGCCAAATAATTTAGATTCCTGTTTATTTTTTTGGTCGTTGTAGTTTTGGTCCTTGAGATTTGTTTGTAACTTGATGTTTGAAATTTGTGTTTCATTTTTTATTCCAATGATGCAAATTACTTGACTATCCTAATTTTTTGTGTTACTAAGAAAATTAGCTAAAGGCTTATTGTTAAAGGGCTTTAGTTTTAAGCAGTAACATTTTTTCCTGTACGATCCCTCTGTTGCCGCGGGCTAAAAAAAGGTAAAGCCATGCCTCTGAATTTATTGATTGCCGATGATAGCACTACTATTCATAAGGTAATAAGCCTGGCCTTTGAGGATGAGAATGTTACGGTTCTTACAGCAGGAAATGGTCAGGAAGCATTGGATAAGGCCAATGATGCTCAGCCGGATATTATTTTTGCCGACACTGAAATGCCTGAACTTAATGGCTTCGAGCTGTGCCAGAAAATAAGGGAAAATGAAAAGTTAAAAAAAATTCCTGTTTGTTTAATCCATAGTGACTTTGAAGAGTTGGATGAAGAAAAATATCGCGTATGTGGCGCGGACACCCATCTTCCCAAGCCTTTTAAATCTGAAGATATTGTAAATAAGGTAGCGGAAATAACGGGTGGGGCAGGTAAAGAAAAGAAAGATGAAACAAAATTAACTGACGATCTTTCTAAGAAAGAAAATATGGAAAGTGAAGAAAAACCTCAAGATAAATCAGACCTATTGGAAGTATTGCCGCTTGATGAAGTTGAGAAAGAAATTCAGGGCAGCGAAGCTTTCGAATTAAAACTGGAAAATATAATCAGTGAACCAGCAGAGAATAACGAGGCTGTTCTGAAAAATGTGTCTGAACAGGAACCGTCGGAAGACGTATTAGCAGATTTTATGGAAAGCTTAAAAACCGATGATGGCATAGAAAAAGAATTGGATGAAGCTGAGCCGTGTACTGAAAAGGATAAACCAGAAGTCTCCAAAAAGCCAGATTATGTAGAAATATACGAATTAGAATTGACTGGTGACGAGATTAAAGAAGAAAAAGAAGACCTCATTGAAGATGCGAGGATGCTTCCCGATAGTATAATTGAAACGCCGGAAACTAAAAAAACCGTTATAAACAAACCGCCCAAAAGCGAAGAGCACCTATCAGTGGATGACTTTGAAAGATTAATCGGAGGGCATATCAAAAAAGTAATTGAGAATATTCTTAAAGAAGCGGTTCAGAATGAAGTTGCCGCAATTACTGATAAAATTATCGAAGCGGTTGAGAAAATCGCCCGCGAAATTACCCCTGATATTTCCAAGACGATCATTCAAAAAGAGATTGAGAAGATTAAGAATCCGGAAGCGTAAAATCCCAGATTTTTCAGAACCACAGATTCCAAAGCACAGCCTAAGGTAGTGCTGTATCTACAAATGCGTAGAACCTTTTTTTAGTAAATTTTTTACCGCAAAGAACGCTGAGTGTGCAAAGATACCCCCCTTAAGCCCCCTTAAGGGAGGACTAAGGGGAGTGTTATTGCGGTCTTTGCGGTCTCTGCGATAAATTCTTTTTATATGACTGATTTAGAAAAAAAATATAACCCTGAAAGAGTTGAAAAGAAATGGTATCAATACGGGTTAGAAAAAAAGCTGTTTCACGCTGATGAAAATTCCAGCAAAAAAGCTTTTTCTGTTGTCATCCCCCCTCCAAATATAACTGGCAGCCTTCATATGGGCCATGCCTTAAACAGCACCCTCCAGGATATTCTGATTCGTTGGAAGAAGATGGACGGCTTCAATACACTCTGGCAGCCTGGGACCGACCATGCCGGTATCGCCACTCAGAATGTGGTAGAACGGCAGCTGATGCGGGAAGGATTAAAAAGAGATGAGCTGGGCAGAGAAAAATTCATAGAACGGGTCTGGCAGTGGAAAAAAGAATCTGGCTCCACAATTACCCGCCAGTTAATGAAACTTGGCTCAGCCTGTGACTGGGAAAGAGAACGGTTCACAATGGACGCCGGCCTCTCTGCCGCGGTGCGGGAGGTTTTCGTTTCCCTTTATAAAGAAGGCTTAATCTACCGGAAAAACTACATTATCAACTACTGCCCTCGATGCAATACGGCTTTATCCGATCTTGAGGTAGAACATGAGGAAACCCGCGGGCATCTATATCATGTCCGGTATCCTTTTTTAAATAGTAATGGATGCCTGGTTATAGCTACCACACGGCCTGAAACCATGCTGGGAGATACGGCTGTAGCTGTTAATCCGAGCGATTCACGATATAAAAAGATTGTTGGAGAGAAGGTCATACTCCCCGTTATTGGACGTGAGATCCCGATAATAGCTGATGAATATGTTGATATGAAATTTGGCACAGGCGCTTTAAAAGTAACGCCTTCCCATGACCCTAATGATTTTGAGATTGGGCTGCGTCATGATTTACCTCAAATTAAAGCCATGAATAATTACGGCGTTATGAGTAAAGAGGCTGGAAAATATGAAGGTATGGATCGTTTTGAGTGCAGAAAAAAATTACTTGATGATCTCGAACAAAATAACTTACTCGTTAAAGCTGAAGATTATGTTCATTCTATTGGTCATTGCTACCGGTGTAAAACCATTATAGAACCAACAATATCATTGCAATGGTTTGTCGAGATAAAACCACTGGCAGACCTAGCCATTCAGGCGGTAAAGGAGGGAAAAGTAAAAATAATCCCAAAAAACTGGGAGAAAACATATTTTGATTGGATGGAAAACATCAAAGACTGGTGTATTTCCCGTCAAATATGGTGGGGCCATCAAATCCCGGCCTGGCATTGCGCATCTTGCAGCAATATTCTGGTGGAAAAAGATACACCTGAAAAATGTGATAAATGCGAAGGAACGGATCTTATTGAGGAAACAGATGTGCTAGATACCTGGTTCAGTTCCGCGCTCTGGCCTTTTTCCACATTAGGCTGGCCAAATAAGACAAAGACGCTTGAGGTTTTTTATCCAACTTCAGTAATGGTTACCGGATTTGACATACTCTTTTTCTGGGTAGCGAGGATGATTATGATGGGATTAAAATTTATGGGAGATGTTCCATTTAAGCATGTTTATATCCATGCGCTTGTTCGGGATGCTGAAGGGAAAAAGATGAGCAAATCCAAAGGAAATATTGTTGATCCTCTTAAGGTAATGGACACATATGGAACAGATGCGCTTCGCTTTACTCTGGCGGCTTTTGCCGCGCATGGACGGGACATAAAACTGTCTGAAGAGAGAGTCGAAGGATACCGGCATTTTGCTAATAAATTATGGAATGCTTTCCGATTTGCGTTGATGAGCATCGACACGGCAGAAGCTAATCTCAGCTTTGTCGATGCACTCCAAAAGGATAATAAATCCATTTCCAATTCTCAATTGCCCCTGACTGACAGGTGGATTTTAAGCCGTTTGAACACGGCAATAAAAAATGTCAGAAAGTCTCTTGAAGAATACAGATTTAATGATGCTGCAGATGCGATCTATCAGTTTTTGTGGCATGAGTTGTGTGACTGGTATATTGAAATTATAAAACCGAGGCTTTACGGGAAAGAGGCGGGCAAAGAAAGCGCAGGCGAAATATTGATGCTAACTCTCGAAACCTCTTTACGTCTTCTTCATCCATTTATGCCGTTTATTACAGAAGAAATCTGGAATCACCTCAAATTGTTCCCGGGTTCCGGTGTGGGAACGGGAAGCAAAAGAAGCGTCGACACAGGCGATGCACTCCAAAAAGAGGGGGTGTCCAATACCTCCCTGAATTCGTCCTCAAGGGAGGACACAGGGGGGTGTAGCATTTTGCTTGAGCCCTATCCCGTATTCAACAAGGATATGACAGATTTACGAGCTGAAGAAGAGATGAATATACTGATAAACGTTGTAGCAGCTGTCCGTTCACTGCGGGGAGAAATGAATATTCCACCGTCAAAAAAAATAAAGCTTATTTTGATAACAGGTAATAAAGAGATAAAGCAAATCATTAAAAGGCAGAGGAGATGGATAACTAAATTAGCCGGTCTGCAGAATTTTGAATTTCAGGGAAAAGGGGATAAACCAGGAAAAGCAGCGGTAACAGTAGTAAATGATATAGAAGTGTTTATTTTAATGGATGATTTAATGAATTTAGAGGAGCAAAAAACCCGCCTTCAAAAAGAAATCTATAAAATCCAGGAAGAACTGGATTTTATAGAAAAAAAACTTTCCAATCATAATTTCATTAATAAAGCTCCTGCAGAAGTTGTTAATAAAAATAAGAAAAGGCAAAAAGACCTTAAAGAAAAGATTTCTAAAGTATTATCTTTTATTTCCGATATTTAAAGATAGGGTAATTGTAAGTTTACCGCAGCGTGGCAAGGGGCTACAACCACAATTCGGTAAGGAAAACCGAATTGGACGATTTAACAAGGAAAGCCACCCGAGGGGTTGAGGCCATGGATGGCAGAGCTAAGCTCAGCTTTGCCAATAATCAAATAGGGCTTCCGTCCGTTTCCCAGCAAAACTTAAAAAAAACAAAATGTTGCAAGTTAGTAGTACGGGGATCGTAGCGCAGCTTTAGCCCGCGTAATCCAAACAGGTACTAAATAGAATGTTAATTTTCTAAATCCTTTGTGAAAAATCCGAAATTTGAATATCGAAACCCGAAATATCCTGAACATGCCTTGTTTGGATGGAAGGCTTTTGAGTTTTGAGCATTAGAAATTTTGTTATTCAAATTTGTTTCAGATTTCGATATTATATTTCATTGGTTTGCATAAAAACATTGACGAAAAAATCGATATTTTTTCGTTTTCCCTTGACATTCTTGAAAAATTCGGATAAATTCGTTCATAATTATTCTTTTAACGATAGGTTTTTGAAAGGAAAGGGGGTGCGTTAGAAAAAAATTGTCAATTAAATGAGTAAGTTAAAGAAATGAATGGTACTAAATTAAATTGTAAATAGTCCATCAAACGGATTACATTATAGAAAACATAGGAGGAAATAATGAGAAAATTTTGTTTTGTGATGATGGTCGTAGCTGCTTTATTGGTTACTATATCATCTAATCACGCTTCTGCCGCTAACTTGACTACGGAT